>ENA-ORSJ01000102-ORSJ01000102.1-human-gut-metagenome-genome-assembly--contig:-NODE-102-length-91886-cov-22.247749_pt1 | contig 91886 bp, 75 predicted proteins | sample MGYA00242191_ERZ509158 | MGnify/ENA primary metagenome ERZ509158 (study PRJEB26280, sample SAMEA2338623) | human gut metagenome | biome: human gut; feature: human-associated habitat; material: faeces...
TACAAAGATACAGATAATATTTCAGAAAACAAGCATTTTTCTGATTATTAACAATATATCACTGCAAAAATAGAACCACAATTCAACAAAACATGCTTGAAACGGGGCGGTAACGGCCTTAAAAAACGACCCGCACATTTGAGCATCGTTGAGAGGCTTGGCGGGTTCTCGCGCTGCAAAGATACGAATAATCTTTGATAATACAAACTTTTGAGCAAGAAAAAACAGCCAACCTTCAATAACATATTTGAAAGTTGGCTGTTTTTCATTTATAATGCATTCTACAAATATTTTACTTTGCTAATTATATAGGTAAAGTATAACTTTTTTTCATTTACCTTGTTTCATTTGCCTTGTTTTCCGTGGCTGAGTATAGTATTTCCATCATTTCGTTAGCAATTTTGTAGTCAGTTATTCGCATGACATTATTTGTTTCCGAGTTATAGCCAAAGAAGTTGATATTTCCATACCAAACAATAGATTTGTCTATGATGGCACATTGTAGAGTTTGTTCCTTGTTGCACACTACATCCATTCCTGCATTTGACAGTTCTGTCTCATTAGCCCCTTCCTCTTTTACATGTACAACCACAGAAACACCATCATGAAGAAGGTTTGCGAGTGCAGACATGATAGAGGGTTTATATTTGAACTTCACTTTCGGTACTGCGATAACAACAGAATGTTTGGCTTTTGCCAAATCATTTCGGAATGCCGCTTCGTAATTATTTTGCTCATATATCAATTCTTGGGATTTTTTATCTGGTGCTGGTGATGTCACATTCTTTCCATATCCAGCTTTAATATACCCTTTCAGTCGTTTACGATACATAGAGTCGCAAAGTGGAACACGAATATCCACATAATCATATATGCATACTTCGCTCTTTCCTTCATATTCTCTATGTAAACGCCCTGCATATTGCTCCACGTTTCCTTTCCAGGCAATAGGCATAGTAAGGAACAGGGTATCAAGGCGAGGATAATCGAAACCCTCACCTACATACTTTCCTGTAGCCACAATCACAAGTGATTCTGATGTAGGTATTGACTGTAGTTTTTGTAATGCAAGACGTTTTTCTTTAGCAGAGTCTGCACCTATGAGTTGTATAACATGATCAGCAAAAGGCATTAGCATTTGTGCCAACACCTTGACATGAGCTGTACGAGTTGTCAGCACTAAAGGTGTTCGTCCTTTTTGAATCGCAGCCTTGATATCCTCCATAACAAACTCATTTCTAACCTTATCCTCGGATAACTCTTGCGTTATTTGAACATAAGTCTTGCGGTCTGATGTAATGCTTCGGAACGAGGTAAACCTTGGAATCAGCAGGCGTTTGAATCCTTGATTTTCCATTTGGTTCTTGGCATCAGATGTGAATCTTATCTTTCCGCATTGCATAAAGATAATAGGTTGATGCCCATCTTTTCTGATTGGAGTTGCGGTCAAACCATAAACAAAAGTAGCAGTCACTTGTCGAAGAACCAGCTCGAAGCTGACTGAAGACACATGGTGACATTCATCGACTATCACCATACCGTAATCCACGACAAAAGGCTTTACTTCACCATCATTCAAACAAGATTGTATCAAAGCTATATCAATGATTCCATGCAACGTGTTCTTGCCTGCATACAAACAACCGATAGCAGAGGATTTCGTTTTTCGTCCTCGTTTTGTTTCAGGCTCTTCTATGGTTTCATCAATTTTAAGAAACGATTCCAACCGCTCCTTCCATTGCTCAAGCAATGCCTTGTTGTGAACAAGTATTAGTGTATTGACCTTTCTCTTTGCTATCATTCCGATGGCAAACACGGTCTTTCCAAACGCTGTTGTTGCTGATAGTGTTCCGACATTATGCCCAGCAAAAGCTTCCATTGCCTTTTGCTGTCCTTCTCGAAGACCTCCTCTGAATGTAACCTTTATACTACGCCCATGGTTAGTCTTGTCTGAAATCATAACTTTAACATTATGCTGGTTTAAGATGTCACGAACCGCATCCTCACACCCACGAGGAAGAACAAGATAGTCGTCTGTTATTTCCGAACACGAAATAATACGTGGAATATTATACGTAGAGAGGCGCATCCCTTGTTTCTCATAAAATTCAGGATTACGGAAAGCAGCTATGCGCTTGAAAACGTTCACGCATTTGGCAGACAGACTTGCCAAAGGTATATATAGCATGTTAGCTCTTGCCAGCACAATTTCCTTTGGATAACAATCTGTTTGCATCATATCCATTTGAGGTGTCTCCCAAGGCTTTGCCTCACTGGTCTTCGAGAGCTCGCCCAATGTTGGCACAATGTGAAGCCGTAACAACATATCAAGTTCTACCTCCGACAACTTACGAATTTTTGATAACAATTCCCATTGGTCACCATACGCATTGAAATCTTCATCAACAAACACACTGTTTCCTTTGCGGCGAGCCATCCCCTGTAAAGGCAAGGCTACAAGATTGCCAAGACCTCCTTCAGGCAAAGTGTCTTGGTTAGGAAAGAAACGGTCGTATGACCTGAAAGAAAGATGGACATCACTATTCATCGCCTCTGTAAGAATGGCATTTCCTAACTTTCGTGCCTTGAAAGCTGTTATTGGCGTATCAAAGAATATCCACACATGAGCTCCATTACCAGAACGTGAGCGCTCAATGTAACAAGGCACATTCCAAGTTTTGCAAACATTTACAAAAGAAAGCACATCATTCTTGTAGCCATGTTCACAGCTTTTGTCATCAAAGTCTGTGCAAAGAAAACTGCAAGTATTGTCCTTTCGTATTGGATAAAGTCCAATAACATCACGTCCCCATACATCCTTTCCTGCAAGATGATTGAAAACGTCATTGTATGTCAAAGGAGCGAACTGCCTGTTGGGACAATCCGCACACTTATATTTTCGTTTATCGCAAAATTCTCGATTCCATTCTCTCGTGCATACAGGCTGATAGCCAGACTTTTGGGTCGTACTACTATACCAACGCTTAGCAAAAACATCATCACGACCTTGGAATACACTTTGAAATATAGAAACCTTTTCTTGTAAAGAGAATTGGCATATAGAAACTGATGCTGCTTCTATACGATTAGAGTTATAAGTCTTTGATTCTAAACTTTCATATTCTATCCCATTCTTGTCAAGAATCGCTTTAAGTCTGGCATTTTCTTTTTCCAATTCTTGAATTCTTAGGGCAAGAGCACTTACATCCCTTGCGTCCATAAAGGTTCGCTCTCCCATCCATTCGGAAATCCAAGAGCTGCCAGATTTATCTCCGGATAATTGGAAAATAGCGTTTGCATCTTGACTAACATATCATTGTTAGGCGATATAATATCAAGGAAATACTTGATGATGCAGATTGTGAAATATACTCTTTGAGGGTTTGAGGGCTGTGTAATCCAAGAATGTGCAATCCTTCTTGGAGATACAGGCATAATAGAACTTACCTTGTTCCACACTCTTGAATGGTGGCAACAAGCATTTCTCAACAATGTCAAAGATGTTATCCAAGATTCCAAGACTATAGGTTGCAAACCAAAATAGTGAGAAATGCGCTTACGTATCTTGTCTGCTTTCAGATTACGATAAACCATGTTCACATTACCCATTGTCAGCAACTCGCCCAAAATCCATGATGGAGGATATGGGTCACAATAGCAGTTTTTGAAATGCTTAATGAACTCTTCTGTTGATTTTGCGTATTCCTTATCAATGGTGTTCTTTGTATCTTGGAAAGTTCTTTGGTTGGCAAAATGAACCGAATTAGTCAGCCAATAAATATCCCCAGTTATCTGCACAGGAATATTCATAATAGCCCGACGAATGGCTATCTCAACTTTTTCAATTTCATTGAGAAGAAGCATACGCAACTTTTTGTCAAAGCGATAAAGATTCAGCACTTGCTGAAAAGTTGTTTCTTCTTTATACTGATGGGATTCTTTTGGAACTTTCAAGAATGGGTACATATAAGCAGAAAGACGATAGTACCCGATACTCTCCAAATATCGTACCGCTTTGGTTTCATCAGAAATGATAAGTCCACGACTTTCCAACAGAGCCACCAAGTCCGCCTCTGTCATATAATGTTTTGTGAAGTGCGGTAATCTTTCCATAAGCGTATTTTGAGAATAGACGAACACATACAAAAAAGCCCCACGCATTTGAGCATCGTTGAGAGGCTTGGTGGGAACTGACGCTGCAAAGATACGAATATTTATTGATAATACAAACTTTTGAGCAAGAAAAATCATGCAAAAGTGGATTTCTTTGATATATTTGTATTTAATAATGTTAAATCAGACCATAAAATCAAATTTTGCCAGCCAAATACCTCCCCAAAAAGACAGCCAACCTTCAATAGCATATTTGAAAGTTGGCTGTTTTTCATTTATAATGTTTCCTGCAAGTTTTTACTAAGCATAAGCTTACTTGTATTTTATCTATAAAGTTATCTCCATAGGGGCTCGGAAATCCAATTTTCAGGGAATCCCATTGCTGCAGGATCTACCTGTGGATAAGAAACGAGTAAGGATTTGAGCTCATTCTTGAAGTCCAATCCATATCCCATAGAATCAAGCCAATATGCAATACAACAGGCTATAGCATATACTTTGTTCGCATCAACACCTTCTATGTTCACCCATGCACCACGCAAAGAGGCATTCATTTGTGGAGCATTGGAGAGATAACGATTCCAAAGTCGTGAGTGATGAGCGCAACAGTTTCTTAGGACAGTTACACTACGCATCCAACTTTCCAACACCTCATGCTGTGGAAGATTGAACTGACGAGCTACACGCTTCTTCAACTTCTTGTCACCGAAATTGTAATAGAGTTTTGAAAGCGTACCGAAAGATGCCAGTTCAAGCGTTTTCCATGCAGGAGGGAATATCGGCTTGTCATAGTTGCGCCTATGTTCCTTGATAAAGTCCTCTTTACAACGCTGAAGCTCTCGGTCTATGGAGTTCATATTCTCAATAAACTTGTGCTCATCGTCAGCAAGGCTTGTATCAAAGAACCAAAATGGTCCATGTGCCAAAGAGAACTCTTGTATAATCTTTGTGCGCAAAGCAATCTCTAATCGTTGAACAGCCTTGAACATCAAATCTCTCAACTCTATATCAAAGTTATAGAGAGCTACGGCATCTTCAAATCTACTATTAGGCTTAAACTGATGTGTAGTTTTGTCTTCCTCCATAGGACGAAGGTATTGAACAAAACGAAAATAGCTGACCTCACCAAGAAATTTTACAGCCTTGGATGAATCAGCAATATTTAAGCCTCTACTTTTTAGTAGTTCTATTTGTTCCGAAATAGAAAGAGCCTGCTTAGTGTATAATCTTAATGTACCCATAAAAAGCAAAAGACCCGCCCTGGTTCGCTGTTCAAATGGGAAGCGTGGCGGATTCTGTTGCTGCAAAGATACAAATAATTATTGATAATACAAACTTTTGAGCAAGAAAATTCGCGCAAAAGTAGATTTCTTTGACATATTTATATTTTATAGTGTTAAATCAGACCATAAAATCACATTTTATCTGTCGAATAAAACATTTTCCGAAATAGAATTGTTACCTTTGCTACGAAATCCCAAGGTGGGAGGCGGTGGGGTAACACCACCTTCCTTGGAGCTTAGAATAATCTAATCGTCAACTATAAGATTTCTACTTTGCTTAGATTTTATCTTTTCACTCAATGTTATTGGACAAACATTAATGATTTATGTTATCTATCAAAGGGCGAATTTTCATGTCATATTCTTCATTGCCGAAATTTATCACAATTAGATTCCGTTTGCACCGGGTCATTCCAGTATATAACAACTCATCAAAAGATAAATTAAAAGTTGTGGATTTGTCATATTTCGGTTCGAGTATAAGAAAGACGACTTCACTTTCCCATCCCTTGAATGAATTAATTGTGGATATTTTTATAGTACCACTATTCATCCAAAAATGGAGTTTCTTGTTATCTCTTATACTCTTATAATTTGAATTATAAACTTCTTTTTTGAATTGAGTTAAAATTTCTTCATAGTGTTTTCTGAAAGCGATTAGTGCGTCAATACTAATGCCACATTTATCGCATTCTTCAATTAACCTTTCTCTAAAATTCTCTGGATAAGATACAAAAAGGTCATAGATTGTAAATAAGATAGCAATATGCTGTCTTAGTTTAATTATATCAGTATCATAAAGAGTGGTTCTTTTGACAAACAATTTTTTCTTCAGATGTTCCGTAATGTTGTTAAACCATCCTGTGTTTGGATTTTTATCATTATTTTTCCCAATATAATTGAGGTTACTCATATACATTGTTTCTATCGTTTCGAGCATACTATTGGTTTTTTCTCTGCATGCATATCTGTAGTAAGCATCAAATGTTCTGAGCAATCCTGTTGTAAATCCCAGTATTGTTATGTCATTAGGAGATATATTTCCTGCTTTATTCAGTATATTTCCACGTATAATATTATATAAAGATCTAATATGATCTTTGTCCTGGAGATACATATAGTTTATATAGCCTTCTTTTTGCTGTTGCTGACCAAAAAAATCATAACTTCCATTTTCTGAGAAATCATCAGTATCATACTTGTCACCAAATACGTTTTTTTGAAATGATTGTGCAAGATCTCTTACTTTAAAATCAGAACGAAAACAATACTTTAATTCATTTACACCTCGAACATTTGTTACAACATCTTTCTGGAGGGTAGGTTGTCCGTAAATGTTTTGTTTAACATCTCCGAATAACACATAATCCCCTTGAGGATCTCTAAAGAAATTTTTGATAATTTCCATCCAAGATCTGTGATAATCTTGTATCTCATCAATGAGGACAGCATCATATTTGACTATTTGATTCTTATGCTCATTAAACAATTGAACATTCCCATAATACATTTTTTCTAAATAGTCGGATATATGAGCTTTATCCATTCCTTCTGGAATTTCCATTTCAATATTTAGATTGTTGAGTTCTGCATTTATAAACTGGTGATAATTGATAATGATAAAACTTTCCAGTGGAAAGGTTTCATCAACGCGATTAAGTTTGTCATGAATAAAATTTTTGAGCGTAATATTGTAAGTTAAAATTAATATACGTGGGGTGTTATTACGTGACAAAGCCCGTTTGTATGCTTGCACAGCTCTAGCTGCTAAGACTGTAGTTTTTCCAGACCCAAACACACCACGTACTCTTTGCTCTAAATTTGTTGAATATATAATATTTTTTTGTTTGTCAGAATATTTATATGGTTTACCTTCTGCTTTTAAATGTTCCGCTGGTGATAATAATCTTTTAAAGTTTTCATACAAAACATCCGTAAATAGCCAAGAAGGATATTTTGCAACAATGCGTCGTTTCTTAAGAAGATTAATAAAATCCTCTTCGTTGAGTCCGTCTTTTCCAATAAAATCCATATTGTATGTTAGGAATGATTGATATTTTTTGTCATCTTTATATGGCTTTATAAGCATATTCTCAAGTTCATATTGACTTGCACAATGAAAGTAAACTGCACATGCAACAATATTGAAATGGCGAAAATCTCTTATCTTCATTTGCAATAAATCTTCAACATGAAGATCATAAAGATTATTCTTATACTTCAAGACTTGGTCAATAGGTGACTTTACGATAGAATTATTTGGTATATATATCCACTTCTTCTTCTCGTTTAAGCAAAAATTGCTTAAGTTCCAATCTTTTACTTCTATAATCATTACGCCATATCCCTTTCTCATAATGAGCACGTCAGGTCTGTCACCATTTAAAAATGGATTGAAATAGACTTCAAAAGAATCATCTAAGCAATTCTTGAGAAACTCTAAAAGTGTCCACTCCCCAGCAGTAGCTGAGACTTTGAACTTTGAAATCTTTTCAAGTGAAGGATAAAATATTGCCATAATAATCTCTTTAAATTAATTTCTAATGTAAGTTACATTGATTATATAACACACACAGTACTTTGTCTTGCAAAAATAGCCAAAAATCTTGGAATAAAAGAAAAAGTCACAATAAATCAACGAAAACATACGTAAAAAGGATAAAATCAAGCCGTATTTAGCATTTTGCTTATATTGAGAGTCAAATTCATACTGCATTATTATAGTTTGGATACAAGCAGATACAGTACCCGATTATTGATTATGTCAGTTCCTGATATGTTAAATGTTTTCACTCAGAATGACCACACTGGTCAGACTGGATTCAAAATATGCCCCTTTTTAAAGTGGGCTCTCTCTTGCATCTTCGCAACAAAGAGTTTCCCATGAGGAGCATTGTCTTGCATCTGGTTTGAGATTATCCAATAATGTATCATCTCGTGAATAATGGTATCCTCAACGACATTTTCTGCATAGTCACTCTTGTTGCTGATGATGAATTGAAAATCAGAATAGAGCCACGTACCATCGGCATTCTTTTGGCGACAGCATCTCACTTGACCTAAAAACGAACGAGCAGAACTGAGTTTGAAGGGAAGCGGCTTTAACTTCCCTTCAAACATCAATTCATTATATTCATCAAACTTCTGCCTGATATATTCAACAGTTGGAATCATACTTCTTCTTGATTATCCTGTTGTTCTGCAGCCTCCAAACTTTGAAGATACTCATCATATCTTTCCTGGTCATCATCGGTAAGCTTACTTTCCAACATTGTTCCGACATTATACCCGATATACCAATTACACAAATCATTCTTCTCCGCATCCACCATGTTGTTGTACATGTCATAATGCACATCCTGAATGGCATAAGATTGACTAATCAGCTCGTATGGCTCTTTTTCATCAAGTTTGAAAAGAGCCTGACTGCCACTCATATCCATAGAACTACGAAGATGGATGTACTTGTAGAGTTTCACTTTGAATGGGAATACGCCATCATTATATGATGAAAGATTATAGAATTTTTCATCATCAAGTCCATCTATCAACTCTAAACCTCCACTCTTGTCTGAAATCAGATACAATGAGCAGTTGTTAGGTTTCAACAATCTACCATCCAGTTTCTTCTCACCATGAAGCAATGAGAACAGTTCATCTTTAGCAACAGTAATCTTCAAGACATCTTCCGAAGGATAATTGTCTAGGCTATCCAATTTGATCTGCGATTTAGCCTTTCTTACCTTTTTCTTGTCATCCACCGTAAAGATACCAGCTTCCAACTCACCTGGTAACATCAATGAAGGCCAATAGAATGGTGTATCACGCCATCCTTGCTCACTCGATCCATTCTGACGAAGAAGCGTAAGCACTGGGCGATTCTCTGCTTGCTGCTTGGCAAGGGCAATCGTCTGACCACTTTCTGGAGAATCAATGAATCTACCACGAGGATCATAGATATTCTCGCGTTCGCGACTCATGTTACGATTCACACAAACCTGGCAGTATATCTTACCATCAGTCTTAAACACACTATGTTCCAAGGCTGTCAACATCTCATTCGGATTCCATTCCCAACCCACGTTGTTCCATTCCTTTCCATAGATATAAGTGCGACTAATCATCTCAATGATTTTTACAGCCATACTATAATCCATCAAGAAGAACGGATTGTCATCAGTAGTTTCTTTCATTTCTGGGATTTCCTGCAACAAGTCATCTATCTTCTGAATTATACCACCAATAGCTTTAGCATCACCAGTCTGGAATCCCTTAGGCAAGATTCTCATGTAAGGTTTTACCACCTTTGTGTTTGCTGGGGTATATTTGTTGCCCGCCGTAGCATTTACTCGCTTGTCATACTTGATGACCATACTCGTCAAGAAGTCATCCGTTTGAATCTTGTCTTGATGGTAACGCAGATAATCATACATCACAGAATCAATGCTATTGATAGACTTCAACACATCATAGATGGCGTAGGTAGTGAAGAAACGGGTACAAGCCATGTCTTCCTTGCTACGAGCTCCGTACATACGGGCATGCTGCAATACGGTATCCATCTGGAACTTCTTAGGGTCTCTGCCATAGAAGAAACACAGCATATTATCGATGGTGATACCACGATCCAGGATATTACCACCAATAAAGATATTAGCCGTACCTTCCAATCTCAACTGTCCCTTGTCATTCAACAAGGCTGAAACCGGATTCTCAGAATTGATAACCTGAACGATATAGTCATCCATCTCTAATATTCGTTTTACCTCAGCCTCAACCTCTCCAAAATCAGGGAAGTCCTCATGAATAAGTTCATACTTATTGCCTAGTTCATTGCTTTTCTTCAAGCTTTCATATGCATCGCTCTCCAAGTCAAGGATATGAAGGTCTGTATTTGCCTTGGCAAGGAACGCATGCTTGATGTCTTCAATAATCTTGATAATCAAAGACTCCTGCCACTCATGCTTTGACTTTGCTACCTCGCAATGTATCAAGCAACTCGACTTATACTTCTTCTTGGCTCCTTTCTTTACCTGAATGGCACGAACGGCAGTTGCAAAGAGATAAGAAACGATGGCATAGTTCAAAGAATTCAGATTCTCAGAATGTACCGAAGATTCCATATACCAATCATTTCGAGCACTAAGAATGTCTATACAAACCGGATCAACCGGTTCAAAAAGACAACTATACATAGAGTTCTCGTCCTCGCTCAACTCATAATACTGTCTGCCACCAATGTACTTCTCATGTATTGGCACAAGTCCCGTATATCGAGGCAACCAAGGCGAAGCCTCCTTACCTTCACGCAACTGCACCGTACCATCTGGCTGCAAGAACAAAGAGTAAGGAGTTGCTGTAATCTGCATATAACGACAATAATGCGGCAGTTTGACAAAGTTCTCGATAAGTTCGGCAATCTTCATCAGTCCGATTTCCCCCTGTCGCTTATAGTAATTGCGACTGGCAAAGTCTGCCTCATCATCACATACCAGCACCTTCTTGGAACGCATCAATTCACTGTCTTCAAAGAGTTTATTCAAATAGCCCAAGTTCTTGTCCTCTTTCTTGACCACGATGATAAACTTCTGTGCTGGATCGTTCAACTGTGCATCACTCAAACAACCTCTATGGCCGAGATCGAGGATATCATATACAGAAATGATAACCTTCTGATCAATAGACCCATCTTCCTTGAAATATCTGAAATCATTCCCCAATCTCTGTATGGTCTGAGTAGTCAAAGTGTTCGTTCCCTTGGTCATCACCACAGCGATGTCGATGCCACGGTCGAAACACAAGCCCATGATGCTGAGGAATGTATCTGTCTTACCGCACTGTACCTTACCTAAAAGCAAGCAAGGTTGTGTTGCATTAGGAGCATCAGACATCAATTGGTCTGCCATCTCACGAACCACCTTTTCTTTCTCTGGAGTCATAAACTTATTGTGCATCTTCATTGTACTGAAGATATACTCATCAGGATTTACATTTTCCAAAGCCTCCAGTCTGGCTTTTTCAGCAAGCAATTCTGGAGTAGGCTGCATACCAAACCCCTTCAACTGCTCTATGAAATTTAGGCAGTCTATTAGTTTTTCAAATTGTTGTGCCATAACTATTCATATCTTAATTGTTACTATTATCTGATAAACTCAAAAAATGGATTCGTCACATCCAGCGTTTCTTCCGTGTAAGTGGAATTGTTCGCTAAAAAAGCTTTGCGATATAATTGAATTGCAAAGTTTGAGCAATGGCTTACATTTCCAAGTGAATAAAATCCCACCTTTTTCCGTTCCACAAAACCAGCCTCCATAAACATAGGTATCACCGCATTCAAGGAGATTTCCAAGGTACGTACCGAACCATATATTTCAGAGAGTTTCCCCTTGATAAATCCAGTCGTTATCTCGTCCTGCACATGAAGATACTTTCCCATCATGCTCAACGCTTGGTAAGCAAAGGGAAACGTGGCGCAGACTACGGCAGCAAAGACCACCTTCTTGTCGTTGGCATTTTGCATCGCCATCCTTACCTCTTCCTCATGTTCTTTCATAAAAGGCAGAAGCGGATTTCCTGTTGCCAATCGGTTAATGACGGTTCTAATCTTCATCACCCTGGCTTCACCATGTGTCGATACTCTTGCCAGCTGTTCAGCATATAGCAATGTATAATCGCCACAAAGTACTGCTGATAACATTTGCTCAAAAGCAGCCATCGTCACAGCTTGTTGTATTCCTATTCTCATTTCCATATTCATGGATTCCTTTCTATTTTTACAAATGGTATCACCATTTCCATAAAATGGCTTCCACCATGAGTTATGATTGTTTGTCCTTCATTCTCAAAACAGGCATCATTCCTTACTGCCAGCCAGTCTTCATGCTGCAAAAGTGGTATCTTGGCTTTGTTCTCCTCAAAAAACGAGTCTTGCTCCACCTTATTATTATAGATAAGATGGCGCTTTCCTCTACTTCCATCTTTATAGAGAAATACTTTCTCCACCGCACTCAACTTCCGCCATCCATGACTCAACACATTTCCATGATCGGTTGTCAGATAGATGGTGTAATCTAACCGCTGCAAGGTCTTGATTTTCTCTGTCAAACGAGGACACCAGTTTTCTGTCAGCGAACAGAGATCTTTATAGTCTGTCGAAGAATGCATTTTCTCATCCATTTCCACCGTTACGTATGCCAGTCGCTTCACTCCCTCATTGATGGCAAACTCATCCTTATCACTAAGATACTGCATTTCGAATGATGTAAAGCCTTGCTTTTGCCAGTATTGCATCCAGAGTTTACACTCGTTTTCCGGACTTTGCTTATAATCCTGACTTGGATAAGTTCCTCGAAAGATGGCTTGTCTCGACAACATGGTGATAGACGGCAACCAAGAGAAGGTTATTTTTTCTTCTGCCCCAATGCCTTGTTGCAGAAGATAAGTACGCAATATCTCATATTGCCAGTATGCCAAGCCATCAACAACGACCAATGCCACCCTATCCTCCTGAGAATGATTGGCAACCAGGTAAGGCAAAATCTTGTTCACACATTGAGCCTTCAACTGTGGATTACTGTTTTGCATTGCAAAGTAATGCTCATCTATCCACCTTTGGAAATTCTGGTTGATGCTCTGTAACTTTTCATCTATCTCATCATAACAGTCATTTTGGATGGATTGAATGATGATGGGAGCCAACGCAGCGATAGTCTTTACTGCATGATTCCAATCTATATCTATACGTTGCAGTTGGGCAAGAAGATGTTCACACGATTTGGACTTTTCCTCTGCTATGCGATGCTTGACATTCTCTACCAAGAAGCCCCCTTCGCCCATCGTCACTCTTTGCTGAGCCACTTGCTCATATAGTTTATCTATCACTTCATAATCTTGTTTCCTGAGAAGTGATTTGTCCGCAAACATAGGGAACAGGTCACTAATAGAAAACTTGATAAGGTAAGCAGATTGCCTCATATCCGCCAACAAGGTCTCTATGGATTGACTCACATAGATATATCTGGCATCTGGATGAGATTTGTATTCCAACTCATAATGGATTCTCAACTGAAGGTTTGAACCTGCTACGACCTCTATACCTGAATGTTGACAAATCAAACGACGCACGTCATCCTTTGTGAGAAATCCATCTTGATTTTCCACAATACTCAATCGGCAGTAGTCCACCGTAATTTTCCGTACGATTTTATCTATCAACTTTTCCATTTATATTTTGTTCTGTGCGATGTCATAGAACTGGAGCAAGACATCATCCTCATCACGTAGGTTCCGTGGAATCTTGTCGCCCAGCATGACGATGGTCTTGAAGTCCTTGCGAACATAGCAATCCTTGAATCCGGCACGGAGAGCTTCCACACGAGCCTCCTTGATTTTCCCCTTAGGTTTACTTGCCTGCTCCACATAAATTTTAAATTCACGGAGCAAAGCCTTGGTGCGAAGAGCTTCCTTATCAACATCGTCTTGAATGTTAGGCAAACGCCACTTGCCATCTTCCATCTCGATAAAGTTCTCCTCCAAGAGTTGCTTCAGTTCTGGCAGAATGTCGTGCTTGCGCACACCATTGATAGCTTGCATCCATTCTGGCTGTAACTCCTGATAGGTCTTAGGTGTATCACGGAGTTGGTTCTTCAACCACTGGATACCGTTAGCCTCATCACTCACGATAATACCCATTGGCACAAACTCAGGAGCAGACTTTTTCTTCTCTTCATACTCTGCCGCTTGCGCTGCAGTAAAGAACATTCCATCACGCTCTACGAAACGCTCACGAAGACCTTGCTGAAACTCCTTGGCATCGAGAGGGACAGGAAGTCCTTGCTGAACGAAGAAGGAAATCATGCGGTCATAGAGAACACGCTGATCACGTTCAGAAAGCCCTATAGTTTTACCATCTTTTATCTGATAGACGGCAATATGCAACAAATGTTCTTCTATAAAATCCCAAGGATTTATACTCATTCCTGTTTCTAATATTTTCAACAATTTATTTGAAGGTTTATAACAAGATAAAGCCAAATCCTGTTTAACTGCAGTAGTTGTCATATTAGCATTCATTCCACCTTGCTTTTTATCTAAAGCAGAAACATTGGAAATAACAAACCCTGCTTGTTGCAAAGAGTTCTGAATACAATTCCACACAGATGCACTTGTATTGCTGAATTCAACTGTCATCCATTTGCCTGGTTTGAGAATTCTAAAATACTCACGAAAACAATTAGTCATTGTTTCTCTATATATCAATTCATTCTTACCTTGCACTTCATTTACTATTGCTTCATGAGAATTATTTGTCATAACTTTCAACCAAGGCTCTGGCATCGAATTCAATTCTGAATAATTTATATTTGCTCCAAAAGGAGGATCCGTAAATATATAATCAACAGAATTATCTTTCAAACTCATGTCATCTGCAGATCCTACATATTGAGCATTTATATACATATTAGGAAGAGTTTCTTTTGCCTTTATTATAGAAGCCAATCTCATATCTATCATTTCCAACAAAGATGCTTCTGTTGGAAAAGGAGGTAACACTAATGTAAGGTTCAAAACACCTTGTCCTCTACTATATGGATTTCTTGCTTGGACTCTATTTCGTTTACTTATCAAATTTAATAATGATGTAAACAAGAACTTCAATGCATATTTCGACTTTGAATTTTCTATTTTCTCATAAAGTTTAGAAAGCGCAATCAATGTTCGTTTTGTGTAGAATTGATGTGCATAATACACCTCTCTTGCTTTAGGATCTCTAGTTTTAAGACCTTCCGGAAGAGCTATTATCGGATACCAACTATCAATATTTGTTTCTTCTATTTTTTTTAATACAGCAAAATCATATTGATTTGGTTCGCGTTGAATTTTTTCTTTTCCATCTTTTCCTACAACTATTACAGGAACTTGTTTAACGCGCTTTACCGATTTTCCTAAACCCTCATCATAATATGTTTCCAATGCTAATATTGCCGTTTTTTTAGATTGAGAAAAACCACAATGTGGACAAGCATAAGCCTCAAGTGCAGTAACACGGTTATTATCCATAGAAACGCCATGTTTCCAATAAACATATTCCTTTCCACAGTTTGGGCATACCAAAATATCACTCCATAACATAAAATTAACCTTTCCAGAAGCGATTCCACTTGAATTTGTTGTTGTATACATCCACGACAATTCTTTCTCTAATTCCTTTTTAATCCTGGCTGTCTCATGCTTCAATAATGAAACATCCAAAGGCATATTAAAAAAATTCGCTATATTAGAAGCATATGGAGACAAATCGCCACAAATAGCATGGCGTTTACCCCATTTGGGATTAACCCCAAAATTTGTTCTCCATTCTTGTCCTATACGCTGAGCTATATCATCATTTCCATTAGAACATGCAGATGCAGCCACTCCCGTCATACCAGTGCCAGCAAAACCATCCAAAACTATATCACCAGGTTGTGTGTAATGCAATAAATATCGCATTATTGCAGGATGAGGTACTTTCGTATGATATGGATGTGCAGTATATACAGGATTATTCTTTCCTTCACTCACATCCGCCGCATACGGCTCTTTCACCTCAAAGTCCTTGCTTCTCTTTCCTTCATTTTCGAGCACAATTTTCTCCTTCTCCCACTCCTCAACAAACTGGTTGAGCCATGGGTTAGGACATGCGGTATAATAAGGAGGGTCTGAAAGATTAAGGATATCCTCATCGCTACCGATAGGAAAACCTTCGATTTTCTTTAACTCAGGGAGCTTCTTGCGAAGCTCCTCACGAAAATAGGCACGACGTTCCTCGGCATTCTTAAAAGTCATGCCAAAGATGGTCTCCGGCTTGTCTTCCGAGAATTTCATTGTGTCTGCCATTATATTATTCATCTCCTCTGTAGAGAAGAGAATACCTTCTTTATCTTTCTGACTCATTGTTGTATCTTTATTTTGTTACTGACTCATTTTTATTTCAATATGATTCGGATATTATCATCCTTCTTTCCTCCAGTCAATTCGTTGATATACTGACGAAATGCTTTTATAGCATCATCAGGCGTCATCGGACGGTTCAAAACCTTTCGAATACCTTCCTCATCTATCTTGATTTCCTGCATACCGGCATGAAGTTTCTCTACAATCTCTACCAGTCGTTCTGCATTGAGCGGTGAAAGGTCTTCATCGTTGTTGGCGAATCGCTTCAGTAAACCTTGCTGACTATCATCAAGGATGGCTTGGTTTTTCAAGAGCTGTTCGTCGCTCAATATCTGATGCAATGTATCATTGATATTATCAAAGATACTCGTCAACTCCTCCTTCAACTCACCAAGATGAGGCAATTGCTTGCCCTGGTAGGCTACAGGATTGAATCCTGCATAATAAGGAGAACGATGCAAAGCCTCCAAAGTACAGCTTTCAGATGCCAATACCAGTTGGCTCATTTTCCGACCCCACTCACGATATTGTGGTACCACAGAGAAATAACCTTTGTCATGGTCGGCACCACAAACGGTATCACATACCTGCTTGAAGTTACTGTTAGAAATCTGGCGTTTCTCTGTATCTTGCATTGCCGTGATATGAAGTCGTTTATAATCTGACAAATACCAGTTGGCATACTTGTCTATCCAAGCATCCAACTCAGCCTTATACGCCCCCACCTGTTGAGTATCGTTCATCATTTTCACCACATCGTTCACCTTTTCCAGAGACTTTCTCACCGCTTCTTTCATGCCGGCATCTGTCATGTATTGCAGAGCTTGGTTCAGATAGCTCAGACGAGAGCGCATGTCCTCCACAAACTTCCAGGTATCCTTCACCAAACGGATGTGTTGCTTAGCCTCAAATATATGACGCAGTTTCTCTGCCGTCCACTCTGACGGCAAGTTTCTCATCTTGGCAAAAGAAGCATAAGCTGGCAACTTATCGCACAATCCTGAAAGCACAGAAAGTTGCATCTTCATGGTGCCAGCAACAGTAGGACTGATTATCTCGATATTGTCTAGATACATTCCATTACTGATATCGTGACTGCATTGCACGGCATTTGTGGCAATCGCCTTAGCATGGCTCACCAACTGCGTATAGATTTCCTGATTCTGCAACTGCCCAGTCATATCCTTTCCTGTAATACCCAAGAACAGCTCACGGACAGCAGCCACATTCATACCTTTTGGACGACGTAGATGAGAGAAGGAATAGAAACCCTCCTTAGGTAAATCTACAATCTCCTTCATATTGGCAGCATTGATGTTCTTGCCACCAGTATAATCTATCTCTATCTCGCCCAATGCCACCAGCGCCGAGAGCACAAGAAATTCCAGATCAGCCTCTATGCCGTAGTCATTAGAACGCCAATCATCATTCCATTCCTTATAGAAGCGATGAAGAATCTCATCACGGTTGAGTACCTGTCCTTCTCCTTTATCCTCCAGTTTCTGGCGGATGCTCTGTGCATAGATGCTGGCATCCACACTCAACTGATTATCCTGCAACAGTCCAAGAGCAGCAAGGACGGCATCACCATCACGGTTAGGAATAGCAGGATTGGCTATCCTCATTCGTGCTCCCTTGATGATGTTGTCTCGGTTCTCCGAAGTCAACGATGCATGCAGAAGCGTAAACTTAGGATAGTCTGGCATCTTCTGACAGAAATAGTCTTCAAGCAGCGTACTGGCTATATTGCCGATAACCTGGTCTTTTGTTCCACCAGCCATCATCTTAGGATTGATGGTTTGCAATTCTCCTTGATAGTATATCTCGGTATTCTCCATGAAGTCATGCTGGAATAAGGTCTTCAACTTTTTGGCATATACATCCTTGTATTGCTGATAGAACGCCTTCTGCGAACTGTCAGCACTTGCAATCTGCTCTTCGGCAGCAGCATAGAGTTCCAGCAGGTCTTTCATCTCCTGGCTAAACTTATCCATGTGGATATAGATACTGTCCGGTTCATCCCCATGCTTTATCTTCGCCTTGTTGAAGATAGGCATAAAGTAGATGTAGAAATTCTGCTGAGGCTGCGTGGTGCTGCGCTCGGCTGGATTTCCCAAGAAGATATAGCCATCAAGCATGGTCTTATGCGACTTCCAGTCGATGCGATGACGATAAATCTTGAATCCTTTGCGATACTGCTCCACCTCGATAGGCAGATACTCCACCAGGAAATTGAAGAAATGGCTATCTTTCTTATCCACATCCATCGTCTCCACATAGTCTTTAATTTTCTGCTCATAGTTCACACCACCCTCGATACGAAGATGATACTCCTGGTTCTGTTCATTTTTCTCAAAGTATTGACCTACCGTAGCAGTCACGATCTGCTGGGCAACCATACCCATCTTATCCTTCAGAAAATCACGATCCAGACAAGTGGCATCCAAATAGCAAAGATCATCCACGAGATTCTCAGCACTCACACCGTTTGTCTTATCCAGGGAATCCTGCAATATCTTGACAGCGCAAGCATTGGCTATGCGATGTGCCAAAGGAATATTATTAGCTCTTCCGCCAGTGAAGTTCTCTTCTATCTTTTGGTGTACCACCTCCATGATATCCGAAACACGGCGCACATCAGGCTCCGTCATCATGGCTGGCACATTGAGGTCATCCCAATAATAGTCATAACAGATGAGACCAGGTTGCATATCAGGAACATCCTCATTCTTCATCTTGTCAAATTTAGAAGAAAGCGTCTTCAAGACCTCACGCTGACTTTTACCAATCTTAATCTGCTGAAAATTCTCAAAGAACGTTGGATTGACAGGGAACAGATTGACATATTCTTCTATGTTGGCATGCATGTCCGTAAAGAACTCTACAAACTTGCCGAGATGCTTGCGGATAAGATTTTTCTGATTCTCATTCTTACGAAGCAAACGTTGCTGCACAACAAACTGCACATCCTGCTTAGTAATGGTTATCTGGCGATAACGGTCGTTGACACGTCCCAACATATCGGCAGCAAACTGGAACTGAGGAGTATTATAAATCAACTCTTGCACTCCAAATACCATACGGAACTTGGAATGATCACTCGCCTGTCCCAAAGCTTGAAGCACAGCCAAGTCGCGATTCAGTCTATCATCCGTTGCACGTCCCTTCAGATAAGACAGCATCTCATCTATAACTATCATCAACCCCTTGGTTGGACAAGCCGCCTCAAACTGAGCCATCATACGAGACAGTTTGTCTATATACATATCAGGCGCGTCATCCGAAGTAATGGAATAACCTATCCCCCACTCCTGCAACTTCTTGTCTATCTGGTAGCATACCAATCTCCAAAGTTCATCATCGCTTCCAAGTTCAAATCGAATCACCTTATACTTGCCTGCTATGTTCCCCAGCACTTTGCGAGCACTTTCGTTCTGTATCAAAGGAAGATAATCAGCATTCTCAGCTACAAGCGAAAAGAGAGACATCAAGTGAGACTTACCGGTACCATAGTTACCAACAATCTGTAGTCCAAACGTGTCATGACTTGCTGTATAGTCAAGATTCTTGCAAAGTTCTGGGATTATAACCTTTTCGTAGGTTGAAGAGAACACAAAGTTACGCACCAACGACTGACGATAATCGTCCTCGCTGAGACGGTCGAACTTAACGACCTCATTAATAGGCTCAAAAGATATAAGCTCGGAATATTTCATTGTTAGAATGTTTTGAGTGATAAATGGGTTATATTGTTTAAGACATTTTCTGAATCCGCCTGGATAACAAGACATTGATTCTTGGAATAACTATCGAACAAGTTTCCTACATCAAGTTTCAGTTCGGGTTCAAAGAGTATGTCTATATTGAAAATAGCCAGATAACGACCGATATTTTGGTCAGCTTTAACAGCATCAGAAAACAGCTGTTGGATGGCAAGGCTGGGCAAGGAATTGTCTCGCAGCATTGCGGCAAGAGTTAACCCAACATTGAGGTATTGCAAGCCCTCAATGCACTGCTTAGAAAACACGATTTTGTTTCGCAAGTCTTGTTTTACATAAGTAGCAACTTCTTGCTTCAAGCAGGATGAGTATTGAGTAGTCATAGCCAAAATCCTATTCCTTACGCCTCTTGACTCCTCAGTGGGAAGCTATTGTTAGACATGAAAGTTTGTTGCTATTATAAAAGGAAGGCGTAGGAATCATGCCGCTACTTGATAATCTTTGTCTGTTGAGGTCCTGCGAAAAACCTGTCATGTCAAAGATAAGAAGCAACAGAAGCCTACGCCAAACCGGTATATATATTATGTACGGCACAGGTTGCACCCTCTCCATACGAATGAAAAGGGCGCACCTATGCCATAGTGCAAATATACACGATGGGTAGACGCCCACCGCCGTCTCTTTCTGAACATGATGTGAAATTTCGCAGGTTTCAACAGATCAGAAGAAAACGTAAAGCAAACGTCTTCAATTTAAAATAGTGCCAAGCCATGGACTTTCATTTCATAGCCAGCATCTCAATGCCAGCCATCCACGTCAAGACAAATGCAAAGGTAATAAAAAGGAATGAGACTGGCAAGAAAATAATTAATTTTCTTGCCAATCCCAAGGAATTTCATTGAAAAAAAGACTCAACATAATCACTACTCTTCTATCTCAGCAGATATTTCGCAACCAAATCTCTAAGCATCGACTCCGGAAGATTCGACAATCCCGTCTCTTGAATCGTAGCATATTCGGGCTTGTTCTTTCCGATAATAAACTTACATTCTCGCCCATCTATGCTTGCATACAAATGGAAGTTACCCTTGTAAGCCTGCTCTATGCGAACATCAGTACAACTTTTGCCATCTATCTCAAAAGAAGCAGAACTGTTGTCTTTATCCTCCAACCCCCATGATACGAGATGAGCATTTATCGCTGACTCTATGGAACTGATCCATCTGTCCTGAACCTCATTTCGCTTGGCTATGTCACGGAATTGCCGCAGAGAATCAGCTACTTCCCTAATGATTGCATCAGCACGCCGAATGCCATTGTCCTTGGCAAACTGAATGGCATCATCGTAAGAAATATGATGCAGCTTAGACCTTACATACATACAATGACCCGTATTAGGTAAATAGCCTCCTGTATCTATAATATAAGTGAGGTCGTAGGCTGGTGACAAACGCCAAATCCCCGCCTCGTCCATCACAAAAGAGAAATTCTTTGTATGGTCATCCGTATTGTTGGAAAGTACATTGAACACAAGTCTGCGAAATACTTCCTGACAATCAGTCTCCGGCAAATGTAATTTTCTACAGACAGCAATAAGTCCCTCATAGCTATCGGTTTCCGGAGAAATCGCAGCAAGGGTCTGCGTATGCAACTTCCTCTCACCATCACGATCGAAACGCTTCGTTATGAAATTCCTGTTTCCATCTATCTCATATAGTCGGGATGGCATCATATCTATTCCCGACTTGATGGCCATCTCGTAATAGGTCATCTCTATCTCGGCAGAACTATATTTCGTATCGCCAAATTTCAATATGTAGTAATCATAATCCTGCAGCCCAACCACCTGACCGCTTCGTATCTCCCCCGTAGTTTTATTGATGGCAATGATAGCCTTAGGTTGGCGTCCACCAGCCGATGTTCCCACCGTAAGCAAGGACTGCATCGTGATAGATTCCTCTGGCATGATATGGGCATTTTCACGCTCGATGAAAATGCGCTCAGCCAAGTCTGCCAACGACTTGACATCTATCATTTCTGCCTTATCCGTCTTTGCCACCTCTGGTAAGAATTCCAAAGCACCCATGCCTCGCTTACCGATAAAAGAAAGTTTATCCAACGGAGTTATATCAGCATTTGGAATATGATTTTGAATTCGCCAAAGCTCGAAAAGCTGATTACCCCAGGCATCCGGCAACGAATCAGCCAAAAAAGCAGGAAGTTTTTGGTACATTCTGGCATCCTCTCCCCACACGGGTGTCATTGCACGAATACCACGCACAGGAGCTTGAAGAGGAGAAACATCAATTCCCTTATTCAAGAACTCAGGATTATATGTAAAGTACGATAACCTGCGGCGATTGTCCCATGCCAAGCGACCGATTTCTTCGTCCCAAAGCATTACTCTCAAAGTATTTACCATAACCAGTTATTATTTAGTATGACGTATTCTCTGTGCCTTTTTCTCATCCTTTCTCATCAAATAAGGAGATGGAGGAAGTTCTGGAAGCACATCATTGATGGCATCAATCTGCCCCACCACCTTCAGCAAGAGGAGAAAAGTGGAAAGCGAAAGATTGCCCGCTGTACCATTCTCAAACTTGTGGATGGTGGTCAAACCAAGCCCCGTAAGCTCGGCAACCTCTTTCTGGGTGAGATTGCATCTCATTCTATATTCCTTGAATCTTACTCCCAGCAAGCGTACCAACTCTGGAGTAGAATATTCATATAAATCTGCCATAATCTTCTATAAATTTATCTATCACTATAATGATATTTACCTATCATATCAGCCTTTATCTTCAATATACTGATATTTACGGTTGCAAATATAAGAAAAAGGAATGAGACTGGCAAGCTTTCAAGAGATTATTTTCTAACTTACTATCATTTTTCAGGAAAATGACATGCGGAGTCGCATACAAATGACGCTGATTCACCCCTCCCTTTACCCCTCGCACATAAATGTTTTTCTTGAAAAAAGTCTCAAAGTATCATTATTTTCAAATATATCACTGATACATAATGAATTACAAAATGATACTTCCAAATATATTTACAAAGAAGTATCATAGAAGTATCATGAATTCCATAGAAGTATCATTAAATCACCATGATGCATCATAAAAAAACACGAAATTATAGTCAACTAAATATAGAAAAACTACAATTTGCTTGCTCAAATTAGTGCCCAAAAATCACCCCATGAAACGGGCATTCAATGACCGCAGTACGGGCAACGAGTGCCCAACACTTGGTCTATCGATACCCGTCACTTGATCCCTTAGTGCCCGTGTGAGGGGCACTAAGAGACCAACCTATGTGCTTATTCCTAACTACAGTTGTCTGTGTTTTCCATCTTATTCCTAGTTAATATTGGCATACTTTATAAACTAGAAAGGTAGACACTATCAATTTTATAAAACTGAAATACTAGACATTTCTTAGTTTTTGTGCCTGTATTTCTAGACATAAATCCTCAAAAAAGGCTTTTTTGCAAGCAACTTACCTGAATTTCATGATACTTCTATTGAATTTGTGATACTTCTATGATACTTCTTTGTAAAATAAACAGAAAAGTCTCATTTTTATAAACCATTATATATCAATCGCATACATCGGTTTTATCCGCAAATAATGAGACTTTGAGACTTTTTCCGAGAAAAAAAACTTTTATGTGCACGAAAGAAAAGGAAAGAAGAAAGCAGTAATTATAAAAGAAAAAAGCAGCAATGGCTACTACTCCATTGCTGCTTGTTTTATATTTTACTGAACAATCTTGAAGCGGATACGCAAAGAATGCGCATGCTCATCCCAATTGGTACCAAGCAATACGAACTTGCCAATCTGGGCGGTAGAACGGACATGCTTGCCGATACATGGACAAACATCATAATCACCGATACGAACCAGACGCAAGGTCTCGCTCGCATCATCCGGCAGACGGTCTAACTTGACGTTAGCCGGAATATGGTCACGATCCACAAACTCGTAAGTAACAGGCATATCAAGCTCTATCAGGCGATTCATCTCCGTCTCAATCTCCTTCTCCTCCTGACGGGTAGGCTTGTGATCGACTACGAAGGTCATCTTACTCTTCTTTCGCTCAATATGAGCATTCTTGCTGCGATCGCAGCCAAACAGGCGAACCATCAGCTGATTGAGCAGATGCTCAGCCGTATGAGCAGGAGGGAACTCCTCCTTATGATGCTCATTCAATATGATATCACTTTCCTCCATCTTGACATTGAATTTATAGATTCTTACTCCGTTAGCATCCATTGATATCGGGAATACGCCATCCTTCTTCAATTCAACCTTCTTCTTGCCACCCGAGAACAGTTCTGTTACCAGCACCTCCTCTTCAGCAATATGGAAGAAATCGAAAGCATGACCAGAGATGCAAACCTGCAACTGGCGCGCCTCCTGAGCAAAATTGAGCACTATCAGCATGGCTTCATCATCCTTCTTGCGAAGGAAGGCGAAATTGGTACGGGGATCGAAATTCTTAGAACCCGGATTCACATACATCAAATCGAAGGTCTCACCCTCGCGGATAGCTTTCTCTTCATTGGCGAAGTGAAGAAGCTGACGATAAGTGGCTGCCAGATACTTCTGCTCCTGACTCAATGCCGAGTCAGATGAATCCTGATAGGCATGCGCCAGAGTTTCAGGACTCCAATAGTCGAATATCGTGGTACGGCCATCCGTGCCGCTGAATCCTTCCTTATCCATTCCCTTTTCGCCGAATTCCTGACCGCTGTAAAGCATGAAAGGATTCTTCTGGAAGAAGAGACTCATGGCTGCAGCAGGAATCGCCTTCATGGCTGAGCCACAGAAGAAATCGCTGGCGATGCGCTGCTCATCATGATTCTCAAGGAAATAGAGCATGTGGTCGCGGATATCATCCACTACCTGCCACTCGTGAGTGATACTGGCTGCCGGACGCTCACCTCGAACCACGCCACGCAGGCAATCATACATTCCTACTTTGTCATAAAGATAATCGAAACCAGCCTTTACATAGTTGCGGTACTGGTTAGGATCATAAACCTCGCCGATAACCACGATGTGAGGATACTTCGCCTTCAATATTCCTGTAGCGTATGACCAGAAGGCCGTTGGCACCATTTCTGCCATATCACAGCGGAAGCCATCTACGCCCTTGCTTGCCCAGAAGAGGAGGATATCTGTCATCTTGCCCCATGTATTTGGCACTGGTTCATAATGATAGCTTCTGCCTCCTGCATCACAGTAATCTACACCGTAATTGAGTTTCACGGTCTCATACCAGTCGTTACAGCCAGGACGGTTATCAAACCGGTCGTTTCCTGTAGCTCTGGCTGGGCTCTCGGTATAAGGTTCATAAATCTTGGCATCTTTCGCTGAAAAAGCCTTGAACTCTGGTTTGGATTGACGGATTTCATTCAAATCCAAATCGCCCCATGCATAATAGAAATTATTCCTGGTAGAGAAGTGCATGTTCGGATCATCATCTTCTCCCAAATCCCGTACACCTGTTGGTTTGCAAATGGAATGATACTCTCGGGCTACATGGTTCGGAACGAAATCCATGATTACTTTCATACCTGCCTTGTGAGTACGCTCTATCAGCTGCTCCCACTCTTTCATTCTCATACTGACATTCACAGCCAAGTCTGGATCGATGTCATAGTAGTCGGTAATAGCATATGGCGAACCTGCTTTTCCCTTCACTACCTCTGCATGCTGAGTAGGAATTCCATAAGAAGAGTAGTTTGTCTGAGTGGCATGACGAATCACACCCGTATACCAAATATGTGTAAATCCCATATCGTGGATGCGAGCCAGAACTTCATCTGAGAAATTATTCAACTTTCCGCAACCATTTTCTTCGATGGTACCATTTTCCTTACAAGTTGTATTCTGGTTTCCGAAGAGTCGTGGGAGAACCTGGTATATAATAACTTTTTCCTTCATTTAGCCGCTTTACTAAAAAAATGAAACGTTTTACCTTTCCAACAACGCCTTTGCTGAAAAGATAAAACGTTGAATAGTGTTATTGTTGATTAAGCAATACCATGAACGGCAACATTCTTGTCGATGCGGCCAATCATGCCCTGCAATGCCTTGCCAGGACCACACTCTGTGAAGTCATCAGCACCATCAGCAATCATAGCCTGCACAGATGAAGTCCAACGTACAGAGCTTGTAAGCTGTGCGATGAGGTTCTGCTGAATCTCAGCTGGATCTGTATGAGGCTTACCGTCTACATTCTGGTAAACCGGGCACTTAGGAGCAGAGAATGTAGTCTTCTCGATAGCAGCCTGAAGTTCCTCCTTAGCTGGCTGCATCAATGGAGAGTGAAAAGCACCACCAACCTTCAAAGGCAATGCACGCTTAGCACCGGCAGCCTTCAGCTTCTCGCAAGCAGCATTGATAGCATCTACGTTACCAGAGATAACGAGCTGACCAGGGCAGTTGTAGTTAGCAGCAACTACCACGTTGCCTTCTGTGCTTACCTCAGCGCAGATTTCCTCAACCTTCTCATCTGGCAAACCGATGATGGCAGCCATGGTACCAGGGTTAGCCTCGCAAGCCTTCTGCATAGCGTTGGCACGGGCAGCAACGAGTTTCAAACCATCCTCGAAAGCCATAGCACCGGCAGCAACCAATGCAGAGAACTCACCGAGAGAGTGACCTGCAACCATAGCTGGCTTGAACTCCTCACCCAAGCAAAGAGCAGAGATAACAGAATGGAGGAATACAGCAGGCTGGGTAACCTTGGTCTCCTTCAACTGATCGTCGGTTCCGGCGAACATGATATCAGTAATCTTGAAGCCGAGAATCTCGTCGGCCTTATCAAAAAGTTCTTTTGCCAATGCGTTGTTATCGTAGAGATCCTTACCCATACCTACGAACTGAGAACCCTGTCCAGGGAAAACAAATGCTTTCATTTTATCCTATTATTTTTTAAGTTTATAATAAATATTCCTGCAATATACATGAATTCTTTGAATCCGACTGCAAAGGTACAATAAAATTCTGAGAATCAGCAGAGAATATTAAAAAATAAAGTTATATATTCTAAATTACTACAAGAATGGTAAAAATTTTCCATTCTGAACTGGGAAAAGGTACAAAAAAATCCCTAATGCCTTTCGGCAAAAGGGATCTTTATATTAATTTGCTTTACAGTGCGAAAAATATCGTACTTCATACAAATTGATTGAGCCAGGATTATTCAGCTGCTGGAGCCTCTTCCTCAGCTGCAGCCTCAGCAGGTGCCTCAACTGGAGCCTCCTCAGCAGCAGGAGCTGCAACAGGAGCGTTCTCAGCAACAACATTAACTGGAACCTTAACCTCAACCTCCTTGTGGTAGTGTACAGTAGCCTCGTACTCACCAACCTTCTTAGCATCCTTCATAGTGATGATCTTGCGATCAACCTCGATGCCCTTCTTAGCGAGTTCCTCAGCAACAGTTGCAGCGTTAACTGAGCCATAGAGCTGACCAGTAGCGCTCACCTTAGCAGCAATAGTAAGAACGATGCCCTCGAGAGCCTCGCCCTTCTTAACAGCCTCAGCCTTGATAGCCTCAAGCTTGTGAGCCTGCTGCTTCAAATCCTCAGCCAACTGCTTCTTAGCAGATGGAGATGCGATAACAGCCTTACCTGTAGGGATAAGGAAGTTACGACCATAACCACTCTTTACATTTACGATATCGTTCTTATATCCAAGACCGATAATATCTTGCTTCAAAATAATTTCCATTCTTCTTTATCCTCCTTAAATTACTTCATCAAATCGGTTACGTAAGGAAGCAAAGCGATCTGGCGAGCACGCTTTACAGCCTGTGCTACACGGCGCTGATACTTCAAAGATGTACCTGTGATACGACGTGGAAGGATTTTACCCTGCTCGTTCAAGAACTTCTTCAAGAACTCTGGATCCTTGTAGTCGATGTACTTAATACCGCTCTTCTTGAAACGGCAATACTTCTTCTTCTTTGTGTCGATAGAAGGAGCAGTCAAATAACGGATTTCTGATTTCTGATCTGCCATGATTAAGCCTCCTCTTTTTTACCAAGCTTTGCACGACGCTTCTCTGCGTAAGCGGCAGCATACTTGTCAAGTTTAACAGTCATGTAACGAATTACTTTCTCGTCGCGGCGATAAGCTGTTTCGAGCTTAGCGATAACAGTTGGCTCAGCCTTGAACTCAACCAAGCTGTAGAAGCCTGATGTCTTCTTCTCGATGTTGTAAGCCAACTTCTTCAAACCCCAAGCCTCTTTGTTCAGAATCTCAGCACCATTATCGGTGAGTACCTTCTCGAACTTAGCGACCGTTTCCTTCATCTGTTCATCAGACAAAACGGGAGTCAAAATGAAAACGGTTTCGTATTGATTCATACTACTTTAAATGATTAAATATTAATATAAAAATTCTCATGCAAACCGGAAAATGTGTGCGAAAACACAGCCTTTTCACGAATTGCGGTGCAAAATTACGACTTTTTCTTGAATTAACCAAATATTTTTCGTACTTTTGCACAAAATAATTGTTAATAGTATAAAAACAACCTCTAAATAGTAAAGAATATGGCAAAAATGAACAAGAAACTGATTACTCTGTTCCATACCCTACCATCTATGGGCATGGCTTTCATCGTTTTAGGCGTCCTGCTGATGGTGGCCAGCTTTGCGTTTTCCATTCAGGGAAACAGCGTACTCTTCGCTGGCCTCTTTTTCATTCTGGCGGGAGTAGCCGGATTTGTATATTCATTAAAAAAAGGATAAGCCGGTCATCGACTTATCCTTTTTATATCTTTGGAAATCTTTTCCCAATTACAGAATCATTTAATCTTCGTTAGGAACTATCAGTTTGTATCCCTTACCATGGATATTGATGATTTCAATCTGAGGATCGTCCTTCAAATGCTTACGGAGTTTGGTGATATAAACATCCATTGAGCGTGCATTGAAGTAATTGTCATCAATCCAGATGGTCTTCAGAGCAAAATCGCGCTGCAGAATTTCATTAGAGTGAGCACAGAGCAAAGCAAGAAGTTCATTCTCCTTGGTGGTAAGTTTGGTCTGCTTTTCACCAATGGTAAGAAGCTGCTTCTGTGTATCGAAGGTAAAGTCACCAATGTGATACATAGTAGACTCCTTGCTCTTCTTGCCACGTACGCGGCGGAGAATAGCCTCTACACGGAATACCAATTCTTCCATAGAGAATGGCTTGGTGATATAATCATCAGCACCAATCTTGAAACCTTCAAGGATATCTTCCTTCAATGTCTTGGCAGTAAGGAAGATGATTGGGAGGTCGGCATTGGTCTGACGAATTTCCTGTGCCAGGGTAAAGCCGTCCTTCTTTGGCATCATCACGTCGAGTACTGCAATATCAAACTTATTCTTATTGAATTCCTTATAACCTACCTCGCCATCAGGGCACAGAACTGTAGTAAATCCCTTTGCCTGCAAATATTCGCGAAGCAACATACCTAAATTTTCATCGTCCTCGCAAAGCAAGATTTTAATTTTCTCTTCCATATCTTTATTCTTTAAAATTATTAATATTCTTTTAATTCTTTATTCTGTTTCTTCAAGTCTTAACTGTGAATCACCGGCAACTTGATGGTAAAGGTTGTGCCCTTTCCCAATTCGCTATCTACCTTAATTTCACCATCATGAAGATCTACTATCTTCTTGACATAAGCCAGTCCCAGTCCGAATCCTTTCACATCATGGACATTGCCCGTATGTACGCGGTAGAACTTGTCGAATATCTTCTTCAGATTCTCCTTCTTCATACCCAGACCGGTATCCGTAATCGAGAGATACAGATGTTCTTCATCATTCCAGGTCTTCATCGTAATGTTAAGCGGTTCGTCTGGCTTGCGGTATTTCACAGCATTGTCCATCAGATTGAAGATGACATTCTGGAAATGCACCTCGTCAACATATAGTCCCGAATCGATGGCTTCGATATCGGTATAGACCTTACCACCTGTATGCTCAACGCGGAGCGAGAAGGAATTGGCAATATTCTCAACCATCTCGTTCAGATCGAGTTCTTTCTTTTTGAACACCGCCTTCTTGCGGTCGAACATACTCATCTGCAATACCTTTTCTACCAGGAAACGAAGACGCTTCGATTCATCGTTGATCACGTTACCCAGATGTTTCTGCATCTGTTCACTCTTTGCTACCGAGGTATCATTGAGCATCTGCGCTGCCAGACTGATACTGGCTATCGGCGTCTTCAGTTCGTGGGTCATATTATTGATGAAGTCGTTCTTTATCTCTGTATATCTCTTTTGTCTGAAGATAACCACAATGGTAAAGATGAAGGTAATCAACAGTACCAGCGTGAAGATGACACTAGGAATCATGAAGCGCACACTGGAGAAGATATAGCTGTTCATATCCGGGAAATGTACCCTTACTACACCCATCTTCGACTGTGGGTCGTTGCGGAAGAGCTCCTGTGAGTAGCTGTATTCCTCACCCTCGTCCGTATAGTCAGGACAGCGGTAAACCTCTCGTCCATCCTGGGTAGTCACGGTGAAATGATAAGGTATGTTGATACCATTATTCATCATCTCAGCCTTGAGGTCCTGATCGAGCTGCTTGAAGTTGATTCTCTCCTTCAGCGGCTTGTCTGATGCCGAATAAAGGATAGAATATACCACCTCATCCAGCAACGCTTTCTGATAGACATAGCGGTTCTTCACGATTTCCTGAAGCGACTTCTGTGTTTCAGTCAGCGAATTCTTATCGCTACGCAGTATCATCGCCTTCGGCATATTGCCAGGATGTGTGGCATTTGTCTTCAGCTCGAAAGTTGAATAAACTGCCGTTCCCTTATTCTTATCTTTATTGGCCTTACGTTCTGTCTCGTTGACATTCTTTTCGAGATAGCGCAGAGTCTCATTAAGCTCCAAATTTCTTGAAGCTTGATATAGGGCTCTGTTGACCGACTCGTCAAACTGTTCCTTCTTCATGTTTACCATCTCCTGGATGTAACTGAGCTGCAAGTACAGCAGCGCAAGGAACGAAAAGCCCATGATAATGGCTATGGTCCAAATCGTTTTCTTCTTCATGGGGGCAAAGATAAGAAATTTCTTAATCAGTTAACTTAAAATCGTTAATTAATTATTTACTCTTTCTAGTTTTTAACATTTTTCCGTATTTTTAGTTTCGTATATAAAACTAAATTTTCATTTTCCATAAAAAAAGAGAGGAAGCATACATATCACATGCACACTTCCCCATATTGGTCATATCAACATAAAATTTTAACTTATATAAGAGAGATTTTTCTCTAACCTAACAATTGCTATTCAGCATCCTTCTCCAATTCTGCCTCATGATCCGCAATCAGCTTACTCTGAATGTCGGAAGGAACCAACTCGTAGCTGGCAAACTTGGTAGTGAATGAAGCACGTCCACCTGTCAATGAACTCAGAGAGATAGAATAGCTGGCAAGTTCCTTCAGAGGAATCTTGGCACTCAGTTTCTGATAACCAGCCTCGCTGTCCATACCCATAATGAGAGCACGACGTCCCTGGAGATCACTCATCACATCACCCATGAAATCAGCAGGCACATAAACCTCAAGATCATAGATAGGCTCCAGAATCTTCGGACCAGCCTGTTTGAAGGCATCGCTGAACGCATGGCGGGCAGCAAGCATGAACGAAAGTTCATTACTATCTACTGGGTGCATCTTACCATCATAAACGATGACACGTACATCCCGTGCATAACTGCCCGTCAACGGACCATGTTCCATACAGTCCATAACACCCTTCAGAATAGCTGGCATGAAGCGGGCATCAATGGCACCACCAACCACAGAGTTGAGGAATACCAGTTTACCACCCCATGGCAAACTAACCTCTTCACGGCTCTTGATATTCATCTTGAACTCCTGACCGTTGAAGGTAAATGACGTAGGATCAGGCATACCTTCTGCGTATGGTTCAACAATGAGATGTACCTCACCAAACTGACCAGAGCCACCACTCTGTTTCTTATGGCGGTAGTCAGCACGAGCCTTCTTGGTAATAGTCTCACGATAAGGAATACGTGGCTCTTCGAAAGTCACATTGAGTTTTTCGTTGTTTTCCAGACGCCACTTCAGCGTGCGGAGATGGAACTCACCCTGTCCTCTTACGATTACCTGGCGCAATTCCTTGCTCTGATCAACAATCCAAGTAGGGTCTTCCTGGCGCATCTTCAGGAGTGCAGCCATCAGTTTCTCTGTATCCTGAACATTGGCAGCCTTGATAGCACGTGAATACTTAGGGTTAGGATATTTAATGAAGTCGAAACGCCACTCAGCCCCCTTACCATTAAGGGTATTGCCGGTCTTCACGTCCTTCATCTTCACGGTACAGCCAATATCACCGGCATTCAACTGCTCTACAGGCACACGGTTGGCACCCGCACAGGCATAAATCTGTCCGATACGCTCCTTGGAGCCACGATCTGCATTAGTCAGGTCGTCACCATTCTTGATAGAGCCGCTCATCACCTTGAAGAAGCTTACCTCACCGATATGAGGTTCCATACCAGTCTTGAAGAAGTAAACACTCTCAGGACCATTGCTGTCTGGCGTAATTTCCTCACCACGTGTATTATGCAGTTTCGGCATCTCGCTTACGAAAGGAACCACATTGCCCAGGAACTCCATCAGGCGGTGAACGCCCATCGACTTACCCGCACAAACGCAGAACACAGGGAAGATGCTACGGGTAACCAATCCCTTGCGGATGCCCTCGCGAAGTTCATCTTCTGTCAGACTCTCGCTCTCGAAGAACTTCTCCATCAGTCCCTCATCGTTCTCGGCTGCAGCCTCAACAAGAGCCGTATGAAGTTCCATGGCTTTCTCCATTTCCTCTTCTGGAATATCTTCAATAATAGGAGCACCGCCCTCAGGCTTCCAGGAATATTTTTTCATCAATAAGACGTCAATGAGAGCATTGAAGCCTGAACCGGTCTCGATAGGATATTGTATCTGCACACACTTAGAACCGTAAATGTCCTTCATGGTGGCTATGATATTATCAAAGTCGCACTTGTCTGAGTCGAGCTGGTTTACCAGGAAGATGACAGGTTTACCCAACTTCTCTGTATAACGGAAGTTGTTCTGTGTACCTACTTCTGGACCATACTGACCATTAATAAGGATAACTGCCTGATCGGTAACATTGAGTGAAGTAATGGCGCCTCCCACGAAATCATCGCTACCTGGGCAATCTATAATGTTAAGCTTCTTGTTGTTCCACTCTACATGAAAAACTGTAGGGAACACAGAGTAGCCGTATTCCAACTCAACTGGGAAGTAGTCGCTCACCGTATTTTTCGCTTCTACAGAGCCTTTACGCTTGATAACGCCTGCTTCAAATAACATACTCTCGGCAAGTGTAGTCTTGCCGCTACCCGCACTGCCCAACAGCGCAATGTTTTTAATCTCATTTGTCTGATAAACTCTCATGACGCTTATAGATTTTTAAGGGTTATACTTAAATTTGCTAGTTGCAATCCACAGTCAAACCACCGGTTTTTCTGTTTCATGCTACTAAAGTACAAAAAAATCGCACATTGCCAAAAGTTTTGGGCAAAAAACTTCTGTTTTTTAAAACATATTAGTACTTTTGCACTTTGTTTAGACATGTTTTTGTCTTTACACCTTATTATATATAGAAAAAGAAGTTCAGAAATATGGCAGGACTATACATACATATCCCCTTTTGTGAAAGCCGGTGCATCTACTGCGGTTTTTACAGTACCACCTCCCTCAAGTTAAGGGATGATTACACTGATGCTCTCTGCCGGGAGATGCAGATGCGCCCGGCAAAAGCCGCTCTCGGAAGCAATGAAACTATCGAAACCATCTATCTGGGCGGTGGAACCCCGAGTCAGCTCAACGGCTCCCACCTCAACCAGATTTTCTCTGCTATCAGAAAAAACTATACGCTGGCAGAGAATATGGAGATCACGATGGAATGCAATCCGGACGATGTAACCGGCGATTTCTGTGAAACGCTGAAGCAACTCCCCATCAACCGCATCAGCATGGGGGCACAGACCTTCTGTAACGAGCGTTTACGCTTTCTGCATCGCCGTCATAATGCCGGAGAGGTAGAAGAAGCCGTCACCCGACTCCGTAACATCGGCATCCGCAATATCAGTATCGACCTGATGTTCGGATTCCCCGAAGAATCTCTTTCCCAATGGATGAGCGATATCAGGCACGCCATACAGCTGGATGTGGAACACATATCTGCCTACAGTCTGATGTACGAAGAGGGAACTCCCCTCTACCATATGCTGAAACAGGGAAAGATTAGCGAAATAGATGAAGAAACCAGTCGCAAGATGTATGAAACCCTGATAGACCAGCTTACTGGAGCAGGCTACGAACATTATGAAATCAGCAATTTTGCCCGTCCGGGCTTCCGTTCACGTCACAACAGCAGTTACTGGCACGAGGTACCATATATCGGAATAGGAGCAGCCGCCCACTCCTACAATAGGAAGCAGCGCAGCTGGAATATCGAAAATATCCAGACTTATATTCGAAGTATCGGCGATGGTATTCTGCCTTCTGAGAGTGAACAGCTAGATATTTTCACCCGATACAATGATCTGATAACAACCACCTTGCGAACAAGCGACGGAATAAACCTCATGAAGATGGAGCAGGAATTCGGAAAAGAACTGGCAGACAGACTGCTCCAGGAAGCCCAGTCGCATATCAGTCGGGGACTGATGAAAATAAAGAACGGCAAGCTCTCCCTCACTCGGGAAGGTCTTTACATATCGGATGATGTGATGAGTGATTTTATGATTATATAATGGTTTCAATAAACAAAAAAGCCTTGGAATCTAATTCCAAGGCTCTAATTTCTTTAAACCATTTTTCTTGTATACTTCATAATAAAAAGCTTTAATGCTCTTGACCACTTGTATGGTAGATTTCTTTTTCTGCAACATAGGCTTAACCAGCTGCATCACAGCAAAACAAACTACCACAATAAGCAATACTACTGCCCAAGAGAGAATCTCACTCTGAATATCCAAAATTGGCTGGAGGCCAATGCCCAAAGCCACAGGCAGGATAAAACAGACCCAATCTATCGGGCTGTCAAGCTTGGTTGATTCGATATATTCATCGCGTAGTGCTTTTGGAGCATTCAAGATTAATCTTTTCTGGTGCTTATTCCAGTAATCTTCAAATTCTTTTTCCATGCAATCCATTTACTGTTTTGTCTTAAAACTAGACGGTTAAAACTTCAATACTTATACTTTTCTTTATACTTTTCGGCTACAAAGTTAAGAATAATTATTCATTTCTCCAAAATTACAACATACTACTTTGAATATTTAACGTATATTAATTCTAATGGTCAAAACAAAAACTTCACTGCATCACTTGACAATAGCTTGCTTATATAAAGACAGGAACAGGCAACACCCAACGACGGGCATTGCCTTTCTTGTATAAAAACAAAGAGGAATTTTATCTCTCATTAAGTGGCTTATACTCCAGTTCGCCAAGAATATTCTTATATGCAGGACGGATAATACGACGGCCTTCGAAATTGAGTTCTTCAATACGATGGGCTGTCCAACCCACGATACGTGCCATGGCGAAAATAGGTGTATAGATTTCCTGTGGCAAACCAATCATTTCATAGATAAAGCCACTGTAGAAATCAAGATTTGCACACGCTGGCTTGCTGCCTCCACGGTGTTCCTGCAGACATTTGATACCTTCCTGCTCTATCAACTTCAGGAAATTATACTCTTCTTCTCTACCCTTTTCCTTGGCAAGTTCACCTGCCAGGCGCTTCAATTCTACGGCACGTGGGTCGCTCAATGTATAGACCGCATGGCCGATACCATAAATGAGACCTGTCTTGTCATAAGCCTCCTTGTTGAGCATTCGCTTGAGATAAGTATCAAGTTCGGTTACATTACCCCAATCCTTGATAACTTCTTTCAAATGGTGGAACATATTGATAACCTTGATATTGGCACCACCATGCAAAGGACCCTTTAAACTACCGATACCAGCAGCAATAGAACTGTAAGTATCTGTACGGGTAGAAGATGTTACACGTACTGTAAAGGTTGAGTTGTTACCACCACCATGTTCTGCCTGGATAATCAGGAGAAGGTCGAGCATACGGGCATCCAGTTCGGAATAGTTTTCATGCTTCATCATATAAAGAAAGTTCTCTGCAATAGAGAGATTCTCACGAGGATGACGAATATGTAGACTTCTACCCTGAACAGAGTGACGGTAGATATTGTATGCATAAGCAATGATGGTTGGGAACTTGGCAATCAACTCAATGCTCTGACGCATCAGATTGTCACGGCTGATGTCATCCGGATTCGGATCGAAGGTGTACATTTCGAGCACACAACGGGCCAGGATGTTCATGATGTTGCTGCCTTCCAGCTCGATGATATGGGTGATCGTACGATGATCAAGCGGCATATTATCGTTCAGAAGTTCCTTGAAAGCATCCAATTCCTCCTTATCAGGCAACTGGCCCGAGAGCAGCAGGAAGGCTACTTCCTCGAATCCGAAGCGCTTCTCCTTCAAGAGAGGAGTTACCAGGTCATCAAGTTCATAACCACGATAATAAAGTTTACCTTCTGTAGGGGTCAACTTACCTTCTGCATCGCGCTCATAACCCACTACATTACCGATATTGGTCAGTCCGACCAACACACCAGAGCCATCCTCATTACGAAGTCCACGCTTCACATTGAACTTCTTGAATGCATCCTTATCAATCTTGCATGAGTTTTTTACCTCATCGCTTAATTTATATATTAAATATTCTTTATTCATAACCGTTACTTTTTTAGCTGCATGGCTACAACTATTATTTCTTTGCAGCAAAGTTCAATGCAGAACCAGCCTTAAACCATGCAATCTGTGTATCATTATAAGTATGCTCAACCTCGAAACTCTCCTCAGAACCATCCTTGTGCTTCAGGGTGACGGTGAGTTTAGAACCTGGAGCAAACTCCTTCAAACCTGTCAAAGAGATGCGGTCGTCCTCCTGCACCTTATTATAATCATCCTTGTTGCAGAATGTGAGGGCAAGCATACCCTGTTTCTTCAGGTTGGTTTCGTGGATGCGGGCGAAACTCTTGGCAAGAATCACCTTCACGTTGAGGAAACGAGGCTCCATAGCTGCATGCTCACGGGAAGAACCTTCACCATAGTTATCCTCTGCCACCACGATGCTACTGATGCCTTTTGCCTTGTAAGCCTTGGCAGCGGTAGAAACCTCGACATAAGCACCATCCAACTGATTCTTGACCTTGTTGCTCTCACCATTAAAGGCATTTACGGCACCCATCAGGAGGTTGTCGGAGATGTTCTGCAGATGTCCACGGAACTTCAGCCATGGACCCGCCATAGAGATGTGGTCGGTGGTACATTTGCCCTCGGTTTTGATAAGAAGCGGCATATCTGTCAGGTCTTTTCCATCCCATGGAGCAAACGGAGCAAGTTTCTGGAGTCGGTTGCTGTCAGGCGCAATGACTACCTCTACATTGGCATTTTCTTCGCTTGGGGCAATGAATCCCTTATCCTCTACGGCAAAACCCTTAGGTGGGAAGGTGAAACCTGTAGGCGCATCGAGCAGCACGCTGTTGCCATCCTTATCCAGCAAGGTATCGGTAGCCGGATTGAAGTCGAGACGGCCCGCAATGGTGAGAGCCACAGTGAGCTCTGGACTGCCGATGAAGGCAAACGTATTAGGGTTACCATCAGCACGGCGGCGGAAGTTTCGGTTGAAAGAGGTAACGATGGCATTCTTGCGCGTATTATCGTCGGTATGACGCTTCCACTGTCCGATGCAAGGACCGCAAGCATTGGTCATGATGAGGGCGCCAATCTTCTTGAAATCATCGAGGATACCATCACGCTCGGCTGTATAGCGAATCTGCTCTGAACCCGGGTTGATGATAAGCTGTCCCTTCACCTCAATACCTTTCTCATAAGCCTGACGGGCAATGCTGGCAGCACGTGCCAAGTCCTGATAAGAAGAGTTGGTACAGCTACCTACCAATCCTACTTCTACTACCATCGGATAATCGTTGGCAGGACCTTTTGCCTTCATATGAGAGATTGGTGTGGCTGCATCTGGAGTGAACGGACCGTTAAGATGAGGTTCAACCTTAGAAAGGTCGATTTCAACAATCTGGTCGTAGAAAGCAGACGGATTTGCCAACACCTCATCATCAGCACGGAGTTCGGCTGCATTCATCTGTGCGAGAGATGCAATTTCTTCACGGCCTGTCTTGCGGAGATACTCGCTGGCATTCTGGTCGAATGGGAAGATAGAGCATGTGGCACCCAATTCGGCTCCCATGTTACAGATGGTAGCCTTGCCGGTGGTAGAGATGCTGTCCAATCCCTCGCCGAAGTATTCGAGGATGGCATTGGTTCCGCCCTTTACGGTAAGGATGCCGAGGATTTCGAGAATCACATCCTTAGGAGTGGCCCAGCCAGAGAGTTTACCTGTGAGATGCACACCGATGAGACGTGGCATCTTGAGTTCCCAAGGCTGACCGGTCAACACATCTACGGCATCAGCACCACCTACACCTACGGCCACCATGCCGAGACCGCCGGCATTAGGAGTATGAGAATCGGTACCCACCATCATACCTCCAGGGAATGCATAGTTTTCGAGCACTACCTGATGGATGATTCCGGCACCTGGTCCCCAGAAACCGATATGGTATTTCTGAGAAACAGATTTCAGGAAGTCATATACCTCTTTATTAGTCTTGCAAGCCTCAGGAAGGTCTTGCGTAGCGCCCACATCGGCACGAATCAAGTGATCACAATGTACGGAAGCAGGTACGGCCACCTTGTCCTTACCCGCATTCATGAACTGCAAGAGTGCCATTTGCGCAGTCGCATCCTGCATCGCCACGCGATTAGGTCGGAAGTCAACATATTCCACACCTCTTTTATATGGTCGCAACTGTGTTGGGTCGAAAAGATGTGCAAAGAGCACCTTCTCGGCATAAGTAAGAGGTCGTTTCACCGTAGCCTTAGCCTGGGCTACACTTTCCGAATACGAAGCGTAAAAGCTTCTCAGCATTTCAATGTCCAATATCATCTTGTTCACAATTTTAATTAATTATACACTCTTTCGAGCAATTCTGTTTGCAAAAATACAACTTTTTCTACAAATAGTAGCATGTTTTATCGAAAATTTATCATTTTGATATGATTTTTCTATTTTTTGATAATTTTGTTGCATATTTATACGTTAATCACTCTCTTTTTCCGGAAAAACAGGATTATGATATGAAAAGACAAGAATGGCTACGGAAAGGCAGGAAAACAGAGAAAAAAGAAAGGAAAGTGAAGAAAAGAGAAGTAAAAATGAAAGAAAAAGCAAAAATTTTTGGTGCTCTCCGCATTATTTATTATTTTTGCAGATGTTATGAGAATAGACATTATTACAGTATTACCAGAGATGCTGGAGGGATTCTTCAATGAGTCCATTCTGGCACGTGCGCAGAAGAAGGGTCTAGCGGAGATTCATCTGCACAACCTGCGTGACTACACATTAGATAAATGGAAGCGTGTGGACGACTATCCATACGGCGGAAGTGCCGGCATGGTGATGCAATGTGAACCAATAGACCGCTGCATTGCTGCACTGAAGGCAGAGCGCGAGTATGATGACGTGATTTATGTTTCGCCAGATGGTGAAACTTTCAACCAGAAGATAGCCAACGAAATGTCGATGCAGGGTAACCTCATCATCCTCTGCGGTCACTACAAGGGTATTGACCAGCGTGTGCGCGACCATCTCATTACCCGAGAAATCAGTGTAGGTGATTATGTGCTGACGGGTGGCGAACTTGCTGCAGCCATCATCTCAGATGCCGTCATCCGACTGGTTCCGGGTGTTATCAGCGACGAACAGAGCGCACTTTCCGACTGTTTCCAGGACGACATTCTTGCTGCCCCTATCTACACCCGTCCTGCCGACTACAAGGGATGGAAGGTTCCGGAGATTCTGCTCAGTGGCAACGAAGCCAAGATTCGACAGTGGGAATTCGACCAGGCCATGGAAAGAACCAAGCGCCTGCGCCCTGACCTGCTGAAATAAGAAGAAATCATTGCTGATTACTATCATACCCAGAACGGTGATTTTTAGGCACGGTGTAATCCGTTCCTAAAAATCACCGTTCTACTCATTCTCAAGCCATATACTAAAACTCTACACCTTATTTATCAACTACACCTTATTAATATTATTCTTTATTAATATTATTCTTTTTCTACGCATTTTTTGCAGAAAGCCTCACCCAGCATGAAACCTTCTTCGTAGAGGCGTTCCAGTTTATCGGTATCCTTCTCTATTCTGCCAACTTCCAACGGACGGATTGGACGGATACAAGTAATCTTACCCGCAGCCTCCAGATCATCTACAAGCTGGATCTGTTCGTTATAAGCGCGATGACGGTGACTCAGAGCCACACGCAGGCGAGGATAGTTCTTATATAAATAAGGTATCTTACGGTCTTTGCCCATATCACGCCATCCTTTGTTGCGAGTCAGGACAACCACATTGTGTTGCCACCCCATGTCAATGGCGTGCTGTACCGGAATACTGTCCGCAATACCACCATCCAACATCGGAATGCCATCCACTTCCACAATCTTGCTCACAAATGGCAAACTGCTGGAAGCACGCACAACATCCAGTGCACGCTGCCTGTCTTGATTCTCGGAAAGATACATAGCCTTGCCCGTAAGACAATTGGTAGTAACCATCTCGAAACCATCGGCATACTTAAAATAGGTATCAAAATCGAAAGGCAAGAGCTGGTTCGGAAACTTATCGTAGAGTAATTTGCGGTCGAAGATACACCCCTGAGTCACCAGATGGCGAATACCGATATACTGGTATCGGGCCAGATAATCGATGTTAGAGATACGGGCACGCCGAGGTTGGCGGCTCATATAAGACATGCCATTACATGCCCCAGCCGATACAGCCACCGTATAAGGGAAATGAACATCATGCTTCATGAAGGCATCCAGTACCCCACTGGTGAAGACCCCTCGCATGCCTCCTCCCTCAAGAACCAAACCTGTTGTTTTCAAATTCAATTTCATAACACACTCTCTGCTTTTAAAATTCTGAAAATAATTATATTTTGCTCGCAGCATAGACAATTTTCTTACATTTTGTCTAGCAAAAAGCCGTTTTTATATTAATTATTTATAAATTTACACGTTTTATTCAATTTTGCTTGCAAAGATACGTATTTTTTGGGAAATAATTGCTAACTTTGCAAGCAAAATAATGTAAAATACGAAAAATATGTTCAGCAAAGAGACTTACATCAGCCGCAGACAGGAGCTGAAGAAGCTTGTGAAAAGCGGCGTAATTATACTTTTCGGAAACAACAATTCACCATGTAATTTCCCTAATAACGGATATTACCCTTTCCGTCAGGACTCGACATTCCTCTATTATTTCGGATTGCAGCGCGACGGTCTGGTAGGTGTGATAGATATAGACAACGATATTGAAACCCTGATTGGCGATGACATCGACCTCGTAGACATCGTATGGTACGGAAGCGTTGACAGTGTTCATGATCTTGCAGCACAGGTAGGCGTTCACAACTCAGCACCTATGAAAACGCTTAAGACTATCTGCAACGATGCCATGTCGAAGAAGCGCAAGATTCATTTCCTGCCACCTTACCGCTACGACATCAAGCTGCAGGTATTCGACCTTCTGGGCATCCATCCTAACCAGCAGAAAGAAGAGGCCAGCATGGACCTCATCAAGGCTGTTGTGAAGATGCGTTCAACTAAGACCCAGGAAGAAATCGAGGAATTGGAGCGTGCTGCTGTCATCGGATACAAGATGCATACCACAGCGATGAAGCTCGTACGTCCGGGTGTGACAGAAAAATATGTTGCAGGTCAGGTAAGCGGCATTGCCCACTCTTACGGAGCCATGGTCAGTTTCCCAACCATCTTCAGTCAGCACGGTGAAATTCAGCATGGTTATCCATCTATGAACGTACTGGAAGAAGGCAGATTGGCACTCTGTGATGCAGGTGCAGAAACTATGAACAACTACTGTTCTGACAACACCCGCACCATGCCGGTGAGCGGAAAGTTCAGCCAGCGCCAGTTGGAAATCTACTCTATTGTAGAAGAATGCCACGACCATGCACTGGATGTAGCCAAGCCAGGCGTAAAATGGGCTGACGTACACTTCTCTGTTTGCCGCCTGCTCTTCGACCGCATGAAGGAACTCGGACTTGCAAAGGGTGATACAGAAGAGGCTGTAAAGGCTGGAGCACACGCCATGTTCCTGCCTCATGGTTTGGGCCACATGATGGGAATGGATGTTCACGACATGGAGAACCTCGACCAGATTAACGTTGGTTTCGACGAAGAGGTACGCCCTAATCTGGAGCAATTCGGTACCAACTGCCTGCGTATGGGGCGCCGTCTGCAGGAAGGTTTCGTGGTAACCGACGAGCCGGGAGTTTACTTCATCCCTGCCCTCATCGACGACTGGAAGGCATCCGGTCATTGTGCAGAATTCCTCAACTTCGACAAGATTGAGACCTATAAAGATTTCGGTGGTATCCGAATTGAGGACGATGTACTCATCACCAAAGATGGTTGCAGATTCCTGGGCAAAGACCGCATACCTTATCATCCAAAAGATGTTGAGGAGTTCATGGCAGCCAACAAGGAATAAAATTCCTAAAAGAGAAATCATTTCAGAAAAAGGAATCAGAGAGAAGATATAACAAAAACATTAATATAAAGAGAAAAGAATTCATGAAGAAAACTATGATTGTTGCAGCCTTGATGGCTTTGGTAGCCACAGGAGCAAATGCGAAGAAAGCTGCAGACTCTGCAGAAGTAGCAAAGAACAAACCTGTATTTACTGTAGTAAAGCAGAATCCTATCACTAGCATCAAGGACCAGAACCGCAGTGGTACGTGCTGGGCTTACTCTACCCTCAGCTACTTCGAGAGCGAAATCTTGAAGAAGACAGGCAAGACCTACGACCTCAGCGAAATGTTCGTAGCCAACAAGACTTATATGGACCGCGCCACAGTGGCTGTAAGAATGCACGGCGACGTGAGCTTCTCTGAGGGTGGTAGCGCCTACGATGTACTCTATGCTTTGCAGCACTATGGTATTGTACCTGAGACTGCCATGCCTGCACCAGGTTCATTGACAGGTGACTCTTTGGCTAACTTCGGTGAGTTCTTCAATGTAATGACTCCATACGTAGAGGCAGTAGCAAAGAGCACAGCTAAGAAGCTTTCTCCAGCCTGGAAGAGCGGTCTTCAGGGCATCATCGACTCTTACATCGGTAAGGCTCCTGAGAAGTTTACATACGAGGGCAAGCAGTATACTCCACAGAGCTTCTGCCAGAGCCTCGGTTTGAATCTTGATGATTATATAACCATTACCAGCTACACCCACCACCCAATGTGGAGCAAGTTTGCTGTTGAGGTACAGGATAACTGGCGCTGGCCTTTGAGCTACAACGTTCCAATGGAAGACATCTGCAAGATCATCGACAACGCTGTAAACAATGGTTATACAGTAGCATGGGGAGGTGACGTAACAGAAGACGGTTTCACTCGCAAGGGTCTCGGTATCGCTTACGACGTAAAGAAGGTTCGCTCTATGGCCGGTACAGATGCTGACCATTGGTTCAAGCTCTCTAAGGACGAGAAGAAGGAGAAGTTTGATTCTCTCGGCGTAAATGCTCCTGAGATTGTTCCTACCCAGGCTATGCGTCAGGAAGCATTCGACAATTGGGAGACAACTGACGACCATGGTATGCACATCTACGGTATCGCTAAGGATCAGAACGGCAAGGAGTACTACATGGTTAAGAACTCTTGGGGCGAGTATGGTGACTACAAGGGAACCTGGTACATGACCAAGGCTTTCGTAGCTTACAAGACTATGGACTTCATGGTTAACAAGAACGCCCTTCCTAAGGACATCCGCAAGAAACTCGGAATCTAGGAGAGTTTTAATAGTTAAAAGTTTATAGTCTATAGGTTTTCTATGGACATTCTCCTTAACAAAAATATTCAAGGGGCAGCAAACAGATGAGTTTGCTGCCTTTTTTGTTGCCAAGAAAATCTCTTATTTACTTATTTTGGGTTGCCAACAAGTCTTATTTTTACTTATTTCTAGGTAATTTAGTAAAATTCCTTCCTAAACATTTCCTTTTGTCATTTTATTTTCGTAACTTTGGGGGCAGAAATAAAAAATAATTAAAATGCATTTTAAATGGAATTACGAATCACCAACACCTGAACAGCAAAAAGCAGCTGAAGAATTAGGCACCAAGCTAAATATGAGCCCAGTTCTTGCCCATTTGCTCATCAAGCGCGAGATTACGACAGAGTCTGCAGCCAAACGGTTCTTCCGTCCACAACTCTCAGATCTCATCAATCCATTCCTGATGAAAGACATGGATATTGCCGTAGACCGCCTGAACGATGCTATGGGTAGAAAGGAACGTATCCTTGTTTACGGAGACTATGACGTAGACGGATGCACCGCCGTTGCCCTGGTGTACAAATTCTTGCAGCAATTCTATTCAAACATCGACTACTACATTCCCGACCGCTACGACGAAGGTTACGGAGTGAGTAAGAAAGGAATTGATTTTGCTCATCAGACTGGTGTAAAACTGATTATTATTCTAGACTGCGGAATCAAGGCTATTCAGGAGATAGAATATGCCAAGAGTCTGGGAATAGACTTCATCATCTGCGACCATCACGTTCCTGACGATGTGATGCCACCTGCTGTGGCCATACTCAATCCGAAGCGTCCTGACGATCCATTCCCATTCAAGCATCTCTGCGGATGCGGTGTAGGGTTCAAGTTTATGCAGGCTTTTGCCAAGAACAACAACATTCCGTTCTCCAGGCTCATTCCTCTGCTCGACTTCTGCGCCGTGAGTATTGCTGCCGACATTGTGCCGGTGGTAGATGAGAACAGAATACTCGCCTTCCATGGTCTTAAGTTGCTGAATACCAACCCAAGTATCGGTCTGAAATCCATCATCGACATCTGCGGACTGAACGGACGCGAGCTCTCCATGAGCGATATTGTGTTCAAGATTGGTCCCCGCATCAATGCTTCAGGCAGAATGGAGAACGGCAAGCTGAGCGTAGATCTGCTGGTAGAAAGAGACTATTCCTCAGCCCTGCGCATGGCCAGACACATCAATGAGTACAATGAGCAGCGCAAAGACATAGACAAGCAGATGACTGAAGAAGCCAACGGCATCGTATCGCGTCTGGAAAGCATGAAACACAACTCCAGCATCGTGCTCTATGATGAAGGCTGGAAAAAGGGAGTCATTGGCATTGTTGCTTCCCGACTCACCGAAATCTACTTCCGCCCTACCATTGTTCTGACCCGGGATGGTGATATGGCTACAGGTTCAGCACGTAGCGTAACGGGATTTGACATCTACTCAGCCATCAAGAGTTGCCGCGACCTCCTGCTCAATTTCGGTGGTCATACCTATGCTGCCGGACTTACCTTGAAGTGGGATAAGGTTAGAGAGTTCAGAGACAGGTTCCAGCATTATGTAGAAGAGCATATTTCGCCTCAACAGACAGAACCGATGCTCAACATAGATGCTGAAATTGACTTTAAAGACATTACCAAGCATCTGCAGGCCGACCTGAAGCGCTTCTCTCCTTTCGGTCCATGTAACCAGAAACCTATTTTCTGCACCAACCGGGTATATGATTATGGTACCAGCAAGGTGGTGGGCAGAGAACAGGAACACATCAAGTTGGAACTGGTAGACTCAAAATCGAGCACGGTCTTAAACGGCATCGCTTTCGGTCAGAGTGCAGCTGCCCGCTACATCAAGAGTAAGCGAAGTTTCGACATAGCCTTCACCATAGAAGAGAATATTTTTAAGAAAAACCAAGTTCAACTTCAGATAGAAGACATCCGTCCAAACGAAAGATGAGGTACTTAGCCCTATGCATGGATTAGGCACTGATTACTCGGATTACACGGATTTGTAGAGCAAATCCGTCAGGACGCAAAAACATCGAAATCTGCAAGGGCAAAAGTTTCAAAAAATGGCAGATAAATATCAAGAAATACTACGTACATATTGGGGGTATCCTGACTTTCGCGGCATACAACGAGACATCATCGAGAGTATAGCCCGAGGTGAGGATACCCTCGGGCTTATGCCTACAGGTGGCGGTAAATCCATCACCTTCCAGGTTCCAGCCCTTGCCCAAAAGGGCGTCTGCATTGTGGTAACTCCACTCATTGCGCTGATGAAGGATCAGGTACAGCATCTCAAGGCCCGCAACATCCTGGCTGAAGCCATCTACACAGGATTGTCGCGCCAAGAGATTCTCCGAATATTGGAAAATTGTATTTTCGGTGAAATCAAGTTTCTGTATGTTTCACCAGAACGTCTTTCTTCAGAATTGTTCCAAACTAAACTGCGCCACATTCCGGTGAGTTTCATCACGGTAGATGAAGCTCACTGCATCAGCCAGTGGGGTTACGATTTCCGCCCATCTTATCTCGAAATTGCAAAAATAAGAGATATGAAGCCCGGTGTACCAGTCCTTGCTCTTACGGCTACGGCCACTCCCGATGTAGTAGAAGATATCCAGAACCAGCTTCACTTCAAGAAGCAAAACGTATTTAAAATGAGTTTTGCCCGCAAGAATCTTGCCTATGTGGTGCGCACCACCAACGACAAGTTGACCGAAATGGTTCATATCCTGCAGTGTACCCAAGGCTCGGCAATCATTTATGCGAGGAGCCGAAAACGAACCAAGGAGATGGCAGAACTTCTGAACAAACAAGGTATTTCTGCTACATTTTACCATGCCGGACTGGATTCCGACGTGAAGGATATCCGACAGAAAAACTGGCAAAATGACGAGATAAGGGTAATGGTAGCAACCAATGCTTTCGGCATGGGAATAGACAAGTCAGATGTGAGAATGGTAATTCATATAGATTGTCCAGACTCACTGGAAGCCTATTTTCAAGAGGCGGGACGAGGCGGAAGAGACGGCGAAAAGGCTTATGCTGTGCTGCTCTACAACCAGAGCGATGAAAACAAACTCATGAAACGCATAGACGAAACCTTCCCAGACAAAGAATTCATCAAAGACGTTTACGAGCATCTTGCTTACTTTTTCCAGGTGGCAGTTGGAAGCGGAATGGGACAGACTTTCATGTTCGAGATAGAGAAGTTCTGCTTCACCTACAAGTACTTCCCTACTCGCGTAGACTCGGCTCTGCGCATTCTGGAGCGCTCAGGCTATATCCACTACGAGGACAATCCTGACGGAAAAGCAAGAATCAGATTTAACATCAGCCGAAATGATCTCTATCTGCTAGAGAATGTTTCGGAGAAGGAAGAGTCTGTTATTACGGGGCTTCTGCGTAATTACGGCGGTCTGTTTACCGACTATGTTTACATTGATGAGTCGCTGATAGAGCGTGTAAGCGAACTAAACCGTCAGCAGGTATACATGATTCTGAAAAATCTGAGTGCCCGCCACATCATCGACTTCATTCCCCGCCGCAAGACACCTTATATCAGCTACACGCGTCCTAGGGAAGATGGTTTCAGAGTTATCATCCCTGAGGAGGTATGGGAAGTACGCAAGAAACAGTTTACTGCCCACATCAAGAGCATTATCAGTTATGCAAAGAACGACAGCATCTGCCGTTCGCGCCAGCTTCTGAGTTATTTTGGCGAAAAAACGAAAATGAAGGACGACTGCGGGATATGTGATGTCTGCATAGACCACAAAATACCCCAGAAGCAAACTATTATATCAGAAATTCTAGACTTGCTGAAAGACGGAAAGCCACATGACATTACAGAATTAAACCAACTGAAATATGATTCAGAAGATATGGCTGCAGTTCTTGAAGAAATGGTTGCAGAGAATATGTTTTATGTCGAGGGAGACAAAATCGTTCATGACCCATAAATGAAATAGTAGAAAGGTGTATCATAAGTTATACTTTATGAGCCCGCTCCCATATGAAATCACTAAAGCCCCTTATAAACAGAAAAAAGGGAACGACACCTCTCGGGCCATTCCCTTTTCAACATTATGTACGAGAAAAAATTTAGTTATTCTCAGGGCGAAGTTTACGAACTGTAACACCAGCCTGCCACATTTCCTTGTTGCGCATAGCCTCGAGTTCAGCGTTCAACTTCTCGCGGTAATCAGCCTGAGAGTTCTTGTCGATAGAAATCTGAGCCTCGTTACCAGTCTTTACAGAGTAGTACAACCACTCCATTACAGGCTTGATAGCCTCACGGAAACGAGGAGCCCAGTCAAGAGCACCACGCTGAGCTGTAGTTGAACAGTTAGCATACATCCAATCCATACCCTTAGCACCAAAGAGAGGGCCAAGGCTCTGTGTGAGCTCCTCAACAGTCTCGTTGAAAGCCTCAGATGGTGAGTGACCATTCTCGCGGAGCACGTCATACTGTGCCTCCAACAATCCCTCAATTGCACCCATCAATGAGCCACGCTCACCTGTGAGGTCAGAAGTAGCCTCACGCTGGAATGTTGTCTTGAACAAATAACCGGCACCGATACCGATACCGAAGGCAATAGTCTTCTCCTCTGCCTTGCCAGATGCATCCTGGTATACAGCGTAAGAGCAGTTCAAACCACGACCCTCACAGAACATAGTGCGGAGAGAAGTACCAGAACCCTTAGGAGCAACCATGATTACATCAATATCCTTTGGTGGAACAACGCCTGTACGGTCGCTCCAATTGATAGCGAAACCATGTGAATAATACAAAGTCTTACCTGGTGTGAGGTATGGTTTAATCTTTGGCCAGCATGCAATCTGACCGGCATCAGAAAGCAACATACAGATGATAGTACCCTTTTCAGCAGCTTCCTCGATAGAGAACAGTGTCTTACCAGGAACCCAACCATCTTTCAGACACTTCTCGTAGGTCTTACCCTGACGCTGTCCGACAATGACATTGAAACCATTATCGCGAAGGTTACAAGCCTGACCAGGACCCTGGATACCATAACCGATAACTGCGATTGTTTCGTTCTTCAATACTTCACGTGCTTTCTCCAATGAAAATTCATGACTGGTGACAACAGTTTCCATTACGCCACCGAAATTCATTTCTGCCATAATTTTTATTTTTTTTTGTGCGGCTTGCCGTTTGTGGAGCCGCGGGTTATACTTGTCCATACGGATGCGAGCTGTATTCTTATCCAAAGAGAGCCTGTTTGATCCGTCCACCCCCTATCCAAGAAGGCGGCTCTGGGTTTATTCTTATTTTCTGAGTGCAAAGGTAAGCAAATAAAATGAAACTACCAAATTTTTCTTTCAATTTTTAATAAATTTAGCCTTACTTCTTACAACTTCCACCTCATTTACGTCATTTTTACCGGTTTTTGTTATCTTTATGCAGTATTCTTGCATTTCTTCTGCCTCACTTGTTTCTTCCAAATAGAAATGAAGTTGGTCTCCCTGGTGACTTTCTGCTACGTAAGCTATCTCAAATCTTTGCAAAAAGTGAGTTTTGTAATAATCCAGATCAAAGAGGTCGAGGATATGTTCGATGTATTTCACCGAGTTGATGTGCCCGTTAACATCTACATCATGATAATAGGTGTCAATGGTTCTCACCAGCTTGGCATCCTTGCCCATTTTCACTCTCGAACTTGCCTGGATAGGACAAGGTTTTTCTGAATCAATATATTCTTTGATGAGCCCGTCGTGAATTTCAAAAATATCAACAGGCTGTCGGGTTTCCGTATCAATCATTGCCCACACGCTCTTGCCGTAGCCGTAAACCTTGGCTTCTTCGGATGATGATGTCTTGCCGCAGATTTTGAAATCTCGGGATGTGAAATATTTCATGGCACTCTCGCACCAGGTTTCTACTACAAAGCGGTCGTAAGACTTCGGCATCTCTGTCATCTCAATGGCCAGTCGGCTGAGAACCCATGTCTTGTGTCGGGGCATGAGGTAGTTCATACCGAACCCGCGGTCGTTGCTGTGAAAATCGGCAGCATTGAGCAGATGATTTCCGAGATGCCCCATAAAGAGGTGGCTGCTGAAATCGCAGTGGAAAGGCTCCGATAAGAATTCGTACCGCCCTACCTTATCTAATATTTTCTGTTCCATAATATCTGTCTCGTCCTTTTACTTTGTTGTCTGTCTTGTTGTTTTAAACCGAAAAAGCCCCCTGCTCCGCTAGTTTGAAGCCAGGGGAACAAAGGGCATCAAAATATGAAAGAAATCTAATCTTCTGAATTCTGCTTGAGATAATCAGAGATGGGTTCGTCAAAACTTCTCGTAACAGCGATTCTGCCGCTTCGGGTATACTGAAGCAGGCAGTTGTAGCTGTTGAGCTGCTGGAAGAGGTCGGCGATGTCTTCGGTAAGTCCTGCCAGAAGCACGGTGCTGTAGGTAGGATTCACCTCCATCATGCGGGCATCATGCTTGCGGATGGTGCGCGAAACCTCTGGATTTTCAAGCAATACCGGAGTGGAAATCTTGAAGAGAGCCACTTCATGGATGAAGATCTGGTCGTCGGTGTAGTAATCGCTCTTCACCACGTCAATCTTCTTCTCTATTGCCTTGTTGATTTTCTCAATCTGCTCTTCATCACTCCAAACCGTGATGGTATACTTGTGTATATTCTTGATACTGCTGGCCGAAACATTCAAGCTCTCGATATTTACCTGTCTGCGAGTAAACACGGCAGTAATCTGATTCAGGATACCGGCAATGTTTTCTGAGTAAACAAGCAATGTATATAATTTCTTTTCGTTGTTATTCTCCATTTTTCCAAATTTTAAAATAATCGGTTACTTTTCGGAGTCTTTCCTTTTCGGAGGATGCTCCCTCATGAAGGAATTTACACCTTATTATATATAGCCGAAAGCTTTTAATAATTCAACTCGAGTTGCATCTCATCTACACTCTTGCCCGGCAGCGTCATCGGAACGATGTCTTCATTCTCCTTGATGGCGCACTCCAGCAGGTAAGGACCCTTGGTGCTGATCATCTTCTCCACCTTAGCCTGAAGGTCCTTGCGGTCTATTACTACATCGTATGGTATGCCGTAGGCCTTGGCAATCTCTGCATAATGAGGATTCATCATGTGGGTGAAGGAGTGACGGCCACCGAACATCAGGTCTTGCCACTGGCGCACGTTGCCCAGATAGTTGTTGTTCAGCAGAATCATCTTTACCGGTGCCTGCTGCTCCATGATGGTGCCCAGTTCCTGGATGTTCATCTGGAAACCGCCGTCGCCGAAGAAACAGCAGATGGTGCGGTCGGGAGCTCCGAAGGTGGCACCGATGGCTGCCGGAAGGCCAAAGCCCATGGTTCCGAAACCACCACTGGTTACGATGCTCAGCTTCTTGGTAAACTTGAAGTAGCGGCTACTGATCATCTGGTTCTGACCTACGTCGTTTACGAGAACAGCCTCATTATGAGTAGCTTCCGTTACCACGTTGGTCACCTCGCCCATAAGCAGCGGTCCCTCTGTAGGGTGGATATCCTTCTCTATTACCTTTTCCTGTTCCTGCTGGCGGTATTCCTCAAAGGAATCTCTCCACTCGCGGTGAACATTCTTGTTCAGCAGACGGGTAATGGCTGGCAGACTCTGTTTGCAGTCGCCCACAACAGCCACATCGGTCTTGATAACCTTGTCAATCTCAGCCTTATCAATGTCCAGGTGAATAATCTTGGCCTGGGGAGCATACTTAGAAGGCACGCCTGTGATACGGTCGCTGAAACGCATACCGATGGCGATGAGCACATCACACTCCTGGGTCTTCATGTTGGTAGCATAAGAACCGTGCATGCCGAGCATACCCATGTTGAGCGGGTGGTTGCTAGGCAGGGCAGAAAGGCCGAGCAGGGTTCTGCCGGCAGGGATATCTGCCTTCTCGAGGAATTCAATGAGTTCATTATGTGCACCGCCAAGCTCTACTCCATGACCCACGAGGGCGAATGGTTTCTTGGCATTGTTGATGAGTTCGGCAGCTTCAGCCACCGCCTTTTCATCTATCGTAGGATAAGGGTTGTAAGATGTAACCTTCTCACATTTCACTGGTTCCCACTCGCATGTAGCCACCTGCGCATTCTTTGTAAAGTCGAGCACCACAGGTCCCGGACGTCCGCTGCGGGCGATGTAGAAAGCACGGCTCACAGCCCATGCCACATCCTCGGCACGGCGTATCTGGTAAGACCACTTGGAGATTGGCTGGGTAACACCCACGAGGTCTACCTCCTGGAAGGCATCGGTACCCAGGGCACCTACGCCGACCTGTCCGGCGATGACTACGATTGGTGTAGAATCCATCATGGCATCAGCGATGCCGGTCAATGTATTAGTAGCTCCAGGACCACTAGTGACAAGAGCGACGCCCACTTCGCCGCTGACTCGGGCATAACCCTGTGCAGCGTGAGCAGCAGCCTGCTCGTGACGTACCAAGATGTGGTCAAACATTTTCTTTTCACCTCTCGTGTAACCGTACAGTGCATCAAACACTGGCATGATGCTGCCGCCCGGATATCCGAAGATGTTTTTAACATCCTCGTTTTTCAGGGAGCGCATCAGTGCTTCGGCTCCTGTTATTACTTCTTTTGCCATTTATATTTTATTATTCTGAATAATTCAAAAACTTTTCTTTTCTCAAAGACTCTAAAAACTGTCTTTTCAAAGACTCTCGAAGACTAGTCGATGATTCTCACACCGCCCTTATCTGCCGAACTTACGCTCTGGGCATAAGCGCACAGTGCCTTGCTAACCACGCGGTTGCGCTTCAGCGGCTGCTGTGGGCGTGCTGCGAGTTCCTCGTCAGAGAGCTTCACATTGATGGAGCGGCTAGGGATATCAATAACGATGATGTCGCCATCCTTAATCTTGCCGATGTTACCACCTGCTGCAGCCTCAGGACTGATGTGACCGATGCTCAAGCCTGATGTACCGCCTGAGAAGCGGCCATCGGTGATGAGGGCACATTCCTTGCCCAGGTGACGGCTCTTGATGTAAGAGGTTGGGTAGAGCATCTCCTGCATGCCAGGGCCACCCTTCGGACCCTCGTGGGTGATGACTACGCAGTCGCCTGAGTTAACCTTGCCGCCAAGGATGCCTTCGCATGCATCTTCCTGAGAATCAAAGCATACGGCTGGACCCTCAAAATGCCAGAGCACTGGATCTACGCCGGCTGTCTTTACTACGCAACCGTTCTGGGCGATGTTGCCGAAGAGCACTGCCAGTCCGCCATCCTTGGTGTATGCATGCTCGAGGTCGCGGATACAACCCTCGGCGCGGTCGGTGTCAAGACTCTCCCACTGAGCGTCCTGGCTACCCATCTGGGTAGAGAACTTTCTGCCCGGTGCTGAGTGGTAGATTCTGTCAGCCTCGGCATCAATCTCTGTGCCGGTAATGTCGTATTTCTTCATCTGCTCATCGAGTGTCTTGCCGTCAACACGCTTTACGGCGCCGTTGATCAGACCGCCCTTGTTCAGCTCGTTCAGGATACCGAGGATACCACCTGCGCGGTTGCACTCCTGTACACTGTATTTCTGGGTGTTAGGGCTCAACTTGCAGAGGCAAGGCACCTTGCGGCTCAATTGGTCGATGTCTTCCATCTTGAAGTCTGCGCCAGCTTCCTGAGCTACTGCCAGCAAGTGGAGCACGGTGTTGGTGCTTCCGCCCATGGCGATGTCCAGGGTCATGGCGTTGAGGAATGCGTCGCGGGTAGCTATATTGCGTGGCAATACGCTCTCGTCGCCGTCCTCATAATATGCATAAGCGTTCTTAACTATCTGGCGTGCTGCATCTTTAAAAAGTTGGATGCGGTTTTTGTGGGTAGCAAGAATGGTTCCGTTACCTGGCAAGCTCAGACCGATGGCCTCAGTGAGTGAGTTCATTGAGTTGGCGGTAAACATACCTGAGCAGCTACCGCAACCAGGGCAGGCGCACTGCTCAATCTGCGTCATCTCCTCGTCAGAAACGCTTGTATCAGCACCCTTAATCATAGCTGTAATCAAGTCGGCGTTCTCACCCTTCCAGCGTCCGGCTTCCATAGGTCCACCTGAGCAGAACACGGTAGGAATGTTCAGTCGCATAGATGCCATGAGCATACCTGGGGTTACCTTGTCGCAGTTTGAGATGCAGATCATGGCGTCGGCCTTGTGAGCATTGACCATGTATTCTACAGAGTCGGCAATGATGTCACGGCTTGGGAGGGAATAGAGCATTCCGTCGTGTCCCATTGCGATACCGTCGTCAACGGCGATGGTATTGAATTCGGCTGCGTAGCACCCCATAGCTTCGATTTCCTTCTTGACGATCTGACCGATTTCATGAAGATGGGTATGACCTGGCACAAACTGAGTAAAGCTGTTCACGATAGCAATGATTGGTTTACCAAACTGCTCGTGTTTCATACCTGCAGCTACCCAGAGTGCTCGGGCACCTGCCATTCTTCTGCCTTCAGTACAGACGCTACTTCTTAATGGATGTTTCATATCTTTTATTTTCTTTTATTTTCTTGCTTAAAAGGGCTCTTTCGAGCCCCTTTGTTATAATTTGCCTGCAAAGATACAGAGAAATTATGTAATAGCCAACTAATTTCGTATAAAATTTCACAAAACTTCGTTTTTTTGTTAGAAAAATAAATAAAATGCTTACAATTTATCACGATAGATACTCATTTCTGCTGATTTTGTGCAAAAAAAACAAGAAAGAGCTTATTAACCACACAGAACTCTTATCTTATTAAGATTACCTGACGAAAAAGTATAAAGCGAGGCGGCCAGACATGTAAGAAAGGTAAGAAGAAAAAAAAATCCTCCTAAACCGAAGTTTAGGAGGACCTGGTCACAAGACCAAATATCTGAAACTACTTATTTCTTTATTCAGCTGCATTGTTATCATTGAATGTAGCAACACGGTTGAACTCAACCTGCTTGAAGAGCTTGTCAGTAGCACCCATACCCTTAGCCTGAAGACGATTTGCGCTAATCTTGTAAGTCTTAACGAGAATGTTCTTTACAGCATTGGCACGAGCCTCAGAAAGTTTCTGGTTAAGTTCCTTAGAACCCTCTGGAGATGCATAACCCTTAATTTCAACCTTAGCATCTGGATGATTCTTCATATACTGAGCAATCATCTCGATGTTTGGCATCTGGTTACGCTCTACTTTTGACTTACCTACAGTAAACAATACTGTTGGCTGCAAATTGGTAGCAGTAGCTGGCTTTACATACTTAGGAGCCTTCTGGCACTCATTGAGCGCATTCTGGAGATCATTGATCTGCTTGTCCTTAGCTGCGAGTTCAGAATCCTTGCTATTCAAGTCGTTGCGGAGGTTGTTGATCTGACCATTCAAACCATCAATCTCGTTCTGGTCGCGTGGAGTTACGATAGTGAAGTTGTGAGAGTTGTTAGAACCCTTGAACTTGTAGTTAACACCCACCTTAACCTGGAAAGCAGACTTGTTAACATCAAACTGGCAACCATTGCAAGCACTCTTGTTGTCGTGAAGGAACCAATTCATAGATGGCTCTACATATACCTGCCAAGCCTTGTTTGCGCCAAGGTTGAATGCGAAGTCAACACCTGCGTTAGCTGTGAGGGCATTGAGGTTGCCATTATGAAGGTTGAAAGAGTGGTAAGCGCCGATGCCTGCCAATGGGATGATTTCGAATTTACGTGGCTCACCCTTGTAACCCAAGAAGAGGTTTGTTGCATTGATAGTACCGATGAACTTACCGCTTGCACCACGAACCAAAGTCTTATGTGTATAAGGCAGGTTGCGGTTACGAGCATAGAGGTCAGCCTCTACAGCAGCACCCCAAACTGGAGTAAACCACTTTCCGAGACGTACACCTACTGAAGGATTTACGTTCTTGAACCATGCATTGTGAGTAGTCTTTGTAGCAGCTCCAACGTTTACACCAAGATACCAATTATCAAAGAACTTGCTCTCCTGTGTAGTCTGAGCAGATGCAGATACTGCCATTACGGCAGCAGCAAACATTAATACTAACTTTTTCATTTTCTCTCTAAAATTTGATTTTATATAAATTACTTAAAACTTCTTTTCAGGGTGCAAAATAATAAAAAAAAATATTAACTACCAAATTTTTGGCCATATTTTATGCTGTAAAACATAAAAAAATGGAGAAAAAGAACATTTTTATATCCTATTTCTCCATTCTATTTTACTCAAAATGAATAATCTGAACCATTATTGGTTCTATCCGTTTCTATCAGAAAACATCTTCTGAAGAAAGCTAAAGTTCGAAAACCTGAGCGCTTCTGCCTGCGATGGTTACCTGCTTGTTGCCCAAGCCAGAAACCGAGAGTTTCAGCGTGCGAGGCAAGGCATTCACCACTTTAAGCCAGGTTTTGCCCGATTTAGAATCCTTCACCACACTGGTGCCCACATATTTCTTCAGCGCATCCGGCAAACTGAGCACGGATGAGATGTAGAGGTCACCGGCATGCTGACCGAACATCTTCTGCATCTTGTAGCTCTCGCTCGCGCGTACATTATTATTATCAAAGTAAATCATGTCCGGCTGCCAGTTGCTGTATCCGTCCTTACACAAGAGAGGAGCATAGGATGTCATTTCTACCACATCGCCGTTGCGCTCCACATTGCAGAGGTGGATGCCCTCAGCCAGCGCATTGTCTACCGGATTGGCACCGCGAGATGCATATTCGCCCAGATAAACCTTAGGAGCCTTGCGGTCGTAATGGTCGTAATAATCCTGATGGTTCAGGAACCAGCCCGGCTGCTCATAATAATGCTCGTCTACGGCATCAATCCAGCGCTTGTTTTCGCGGGCAATCTTCCAACCCTCAATATAATCGGAAGACGGGAAGTGGAACGGACCTACGGTACCCACCACCTCTATCTGAGGATACTTCTGCTTCACTGCCTTGCAGATCATCAGGTAGCGCTGCTCGAAATCGGTAGAGATGAGGTCTTCGTTGCCGATGCCTATCATCTTGAGGTTGAACGGAGCCGGATGACCCGCATCGGCTCTCATCTTAGCCCACTTAGAGGTGGCAGGGTCGCCATTCGCCCATTCTACCAGGTCTAGCACATCCTGAATATACTGCGGCATCTCGCTCATCGGGATTCCGCCCTGCTGACCAGCCACTCCGCGCTCATCTGCCACAGAGTTCTGACAAGGAACACCTGCCGCCAATACAGGCAGCGGCTCGGCTCCCATATCCTCGCACCACTGGAAATACTCATAGAAACCCAGCTGGCGGGTCTGATGGTATCCCCAGATGTTGTAGGCTGGCTTGCGATCTTTCTGCGGACCCACGCTCTCCTTCCAGTGGTAAATGTTCTTGAGCCCCTGACCGTGGAGCATGCAGCCGCCTGGGAAGCGCACAAAGCGAGGCTTCAGGTCGGCAATGGCCTCGGCAAGGTCTTTACGTAGTCCATGACCCTTGTAAGTATCTTGTGGTTTGAGACTTACCAAGTCTACCGCCACTTTCTGCTCGCCCTTAGGTAAGATAGCGAACCGGATGTTCTTGCCCAGTTTACCCTCCTTGGTGGTGGCTTCACTGGCGAGTTCGCCCTCATATTTATCGGTCACAATGAGCTGCGCCTTATATTCCTTCCAGTCTGCGCCCTGCACCTTGATCTTGGTCTGGCATACCGGCAATCCCTCCTGGTTTACGAGCGCCAGGGTGAGGTCTTTCTTCTTGGCATCAATGCAGCGGGCGTGCAGGCTCACCTCGTAGATGGCCGGCTGATGCTTACCCTCCTTGCCCTCAACGGCAGCTCCGCGACGTATGGCGATGCCGTCCCAACCTATATTATAAATAGGTGTAGCGCCCAGAACGGCGTAATGGGCATTGTTCTGGCTCACCCCGTTTTCGGTGGCGATGCCCTCTTTCTCTACCCCCACCCATGCCGTGGTGGCATTCCACTGGTGGCGGTGGTCTTCCTTGTTATACTCAAAGTCGCCGTTCTGCAACATTTCTGCAGAGAGTCCTCCGTCGGCAGCGCGGCTGATGTCTTCGAAGAAGATACCCATCAGCTTGTTGGAGATGCGGTGGGATTTCTGTGGATTGATGCTGAGGTTGGCAGGGATTTCCGAATCTTTCGGCAGGTCGATGTGGTTGTCCTTGGCATAAGCTGCGAGGTCGGCATCGGTCTTCGGCATCGGCTGGCCGTTGAGTTTTGCCTCTTCAGAGAGGGCGTGGAACCAGGAACGGATGTAGTTGAGATGCACGGCCGGCACCTCGAAATCGCAGCCATGGAAGAGTTTTCCGCCTATGGTTGCAGTGTCGCGCTGCCAGAGTATCTCATCGGCAGAAGCCTCCAGCGTATCTTCCTTAAAGGTACGGAAATCGTTGCTTGCCTGTACGTATCGCTTGCCCTTAGATGTCTTGAGATAGATGTCGAAGTTGCCGTCATCCATCTGATAGGCAGCCACATCCTTCACACCCTTTTCGCGGATGATGGGATAATCCTGCGGGCGCCAGGTGATGAGGTCTTCTGAATAGGCTACGGCAAACTGCGGTGCATGCTGGTTCACGCTCCAGAGTGCGCGCCATGTGCCGTCGTTGGCTTTTACCACGAAGGGGTTATACATCTTCTTTTCAGCTCCCCACGGACCGTAGTCGCTGGCGCAGAGCTGTCCTACATCCACCCAACGCTCATCGTCGGTGAAATAAGCCAGATGCAAGCCCTGATTGGGTGCTGGCGAATAGATGAATATCTGGCAGATGGAATCCTTGCCCTGTATGGTGTATGCAGGGGCATCCTTGTCTATTTGCTTCTGCATCTGCTGCCTGCTGACAGCCTGACTGGCACTGGCAGCTGCCACGAGCAGCGCTGATGTAAATACGTACTTAAGTTTTATCATGTTTCTATATTTTTAGATTAATATTGTTTGTTCATTTTACACTCTTTCTCTCGGCTGGATAAAAAGGCAGAGTGCATCACTGCACCCTGCCCCACAAATTAGAGAGTTATAAAAAATCAAGTATGCAGTGACTTAAGCACTGCTTCTTTCTGAAATAATTATCTTCTTTCTAGCTGTAATATTCCTTCTTGCCGGCAGCCAGCGTATTCTTCATCAGCGAACAGATGGTCATCGGACCAACACCTCCCGGAACAGGAGTGATGAAGGAGCACTTCTCTGCCACCTCGTCGAATTTCACATCACCGTTCAGGCGGAAACCGCTTTTCTTCGTAGCATCAGGCACGCGGGTGGTACCCACATCAATGACTACGGCTCCCGGCTTCACCATATCGGCTGTCACGAAATCAGGACGGCCTATGGCTGCGATGATGATATCTGCCTCCTGACACTCTTTCTTCAAATTCTTGGAATGGGAGTGGCATACGGTGACGGTAGCATCGCCATACTGCTTCTGCATCATCAGCTGAGCCATTGGCTTGCCTACGATGTTGCTTCTGCCCAGAATGACGCATTTCTTGCCACTGGTCTCAATATTGTAATGCTGCAGCAGGGTGAGGATACCGAGTGGAGTAGCAGAGATGAAACAAGGCATGCCGAGCGACATTCTGCCCACGTTTACCGGGTGGAATCCGTCTACATCCTTGCGGTAATCTATTGCCATAGTCACCTTCTGCTCATCGATGTGCTTAGGCAGAGGAAGCTGAACGATGAATCCGTCAACATCATCATCCTGGTTCAGCTTGTCTACACACCGCAGGAGCTCTTCTTCGGTAACATCCTCCTCATAACGGATGAGGGTCGACTTGAATCCACACTTCTCGCAGGCCAGCACCTTGTTCTTCACATAGGTTTCACTGCCTCCGTCGTGCCCTACGAGCACGGCTACCAGGTGTGGCTGCTTGCCACCGGCGGCAACAATCTGTGCCACCTCCTGGGCTATCTGTTCCTTGATGGCGGCTGCCGTCGCCTTTCCGTCGATTAACGTCATTCTTTCTTTAGTTTATAATTTATAATTTATAGTTTATAGGGCATTCTTGCTTCAGTTTACAATTTATAGTTTATAGAGCATTCTTGCTTATAGGACATTCCTGCCTACCCGCAAGTTTGCTATACGGCGAAGCCACTATAAACTATAAACTATTAACTGATTTACCAAGTTTGCTATACGGCAAAGCCGCTATAAACTATTAACTGTCAACTGATTTACATTCCCGGCATCTTAGGCATGCCTGGCATACCCTTCATGCGGCTCATCATCTGCGCCATTTTGTTGCCGGTCATCATCTGCATCATCTTGCGGGTCTGGTCAAACTGCTTGATGAGTTTGTTCACCTCCTGGATATTGGTGCCCGAACCCTTAGCGATGCGCTGGCGGCGTGACGTGTTGAGGATGGCCGGGTTGGTGCGCTCCTTAGGAGTCATACTCTGGATAATGGCCTCTACGCCCTTGAATGCATCCTCTGGGATATCTACGTCGCGGATAGCCTTGCCAACCCCCGGAATCATCGCTGCCAGATCCTTGATGTTACCCATCTTCTTGATCTGCTGGATCTGGTTGTAGAAATCGTTGAAGTCAAACTGGTTCTTTCTGATCTTCTTCTCCAGTTTCTTGGCCTCTTCCAGGTCGAACTGCTCCTGTGCGCGCTCTACGAGGGATACCACGTCACCCATGCCGAGGATTCGGTCTGCCATACGAGCTGGGTGGAACACGTCAATGGCGTCCATCTTCTCGCCGGTACCTATAAACTTGATTGGCTTGGTTACCACGGTACGGATACTGAGGGCAGCACCACCGCGGGTATCACCATCGAGCTTGGTGAGAACAACGCCGTTGAAGTCGAGGCGGTCGTTGAATTCCTTAGCTGTGTTTACGGCATCCTGACCGGTCATGGAGTCAACCACGAAGAGGGTTTCGTCTGGACGGAGATGATTCTTGAGATTGCTGATCTCGTTCATCATCTGCTCATCAATGGCAAGACGTCCGGCTGTATCGACGATTACCACATCGTTGCCGTTGGTCTTAGCCTGCTGGATAGCATGGTCGGCGATACTGAGCACATCCTTGTTCTCTGGCTCGCTGTATACCGGAACACCCACCTGCTCACCCACTACATGGAGCTGCTGGATAGCTGCCGGACGGTAAACGTCGCAGGCCACGAGCAATGGCTTCTTGCCTTTCTTGGTCTTGAGCATATTGGCAAGCTTTCCGCTGAAGGTAGTCTTACCCGAACCCTGCAGACCGCTCATGAGGATGACGGCCGGATGACTTTCGAGCTTCAATGGGGCTTCTTCGCCGCCCATGAGTTCTTCCAGTTCATCGTGCACCAACTTGATCATCAACTGTCCCGGTTTTACGGCAGTAAGTACATTCATGCCGAGTGCTTTCTCCTTCACCTTGTTGGTGAATTCCTTAGCCACTTTATAGTTTACATCGGCGTCGAGGAGTGCACGGCGCACATCCTTCATGGTTTCCGCCACGTTGATTTCTGTAATTTTTCCCTCGCCCTTCAAGATTTTGAACGAGCGTTCCAGTCTATCACTTAAATTTTCAAACATTTTTCTTTCTTTATATTTTTGGCTACAAAGATACGACTTTTTTTCGAGAAAGCCAACTTGTTTATGCTTTTTTTTATCCCGTCGGCTAAAATAGCTGTCGCTCTGCCTTTCCCGAGTTCATTTCTTCAGTTTACTCTTGTGCTTATTTTTCAGGATTCTCCTTCTTTTTCGATTTTGATTCAGCATCAGAAGTTGCATTATCCTCTTCTGTAGCCATTTCAGAAGAAGGATCTTTCTTAAAAGCCGAGACATCATACGGATTAGTCAATTCATACTTTTTCCCCGTTGCTTTTTCATAAGCAGCTACCACAGGATCCTTATGTTCCATTTTTTCAAATACCTTTTTAGCCTGTTGCAGATGCTTCTTATCACGTTTTCCCTGTTTATCCATCCATCCGAAAGCATCGAAACCAATGCCAGCAGATGAAGTTGGCAAAGAGTTTATCTTCTCCTGAATATCCTCTTCCATGTTTTTGATGCCTTCCTGATTCTTGCCCCAAACTGTCACTTCGCCTAATTGTTTGGCATCCGGCAAGAGAAACAGAGTATCCGGCAGTTCCTTGTACCGGATAGTTGCCTTCATAAAACCAGGTTTCGATACAGTTGCTGAATCAAACTGATAGCGCATCGTCCAATAGCCCCGATAATCTGTTCTTGCCCAATGATTGTTATTGGTATGAATAAGTGCTTCACGAATAGGCACATGATTTTCTGCCGATGCGATGACACAGGTTTTCTGCGCATAGGCTACCTGCCCTAACATGGCAAGCAATACTGTTAAAATCAATATGATACGCTTCATGCTTTTTCTCTGATTTATTTCTTTTCTTTGTACCAGACAAATTACTTCTTCTTAATATGAATCTGATACAAAAGTAATGATTAAATCTGATATTTCATTAAATTCCCAAAGAAGTTTAAGTTCATTTAAAGAGTAATGTAAAAAAATTAAACGTCTATAACAGTTGGTCTATATATAGTATCATTCAAAGGTATATAGTATCATTCAAAGGAAAGATATGGTGTTTTCAACACTAAGAAATATTTTTATAAGTAAAAGCATATAGTTTTTAGAGTTCTTGCATATAGTCTTTTTAGTCAAAACACATAGTTTCCCAAGTCAAAACACATAGCTTCCCAGATATTACCACTAGGCTCAGCAGCTCTGCCGAGCCTAGTCAGCAGGTCTGCCGACTGCAGTCAGCACATCTGCCGAGCCTAGTGACAAATCCCAGTAAAAGCAGTTCCGTTACTGCAGAAATAATTCACTTAATTCTATTGAATTCATTTGATTATTCTACTATTCCACGTTGCTCGATTCTCTTAGCCTCTTCAAGAAGCTTGATGGCATCTACATACTGAGCGATGCCCTGAGCCACCTCCTTGGCAGCCTTCATTGCCAGAACTACAGTCTGCGGACGGTGTACCACATCACCTCCGGCAAACACACCGCGACGGGTGGTCATACCGAACGGACGTTCAACAACTTTTACATATCCCTTCTCATCCACCTCGATTCCGGCAGTGGTAGAAACGATACGGTTGGCAGGTCTTGAACCGATAGCGAGATAGATTCTGTCGAATTTTTCTACCCTTTCACCCTCAGGAGTGTTCAGCACACAGCTTCCCAGACGGCCGTTTTTGCCCTTCAAGAAGGCCTCGACGGTAGTTTTCCACTCAAATTTCACGCCTTCCTTCACAGCATCTTCATATTCGCTCCGGATGGCAGGCATCTCTTCCTGGGTCTTACGGTACAGCACGGTAACGTCGGCACCTAGTCGGATAGCGGTACGGGCAGCATCCATGGCCACGTTTCCGCCGCCAATGACACCCACCTTCTCGCCGTCGCGCAGCGGAACCATGTCGCGGGTCAAAGCGCCTTCGTTATAGGCATTCACGTTATGCAGAAAGTATGTACTCTGGCTCACACCGTGGAGCTTTGAGCCCGGTGTAGAGTCCATGTTCTGAGGCACGCTGGTACCTGTGCCCATAAAGATGGCGTCGTAGCCTGCACGGAACAGACTGTCGATGGTTACATTGTTCTCGCCCACCATGCAGTTGGTGATAAACTGCACGCCGAGGGCAGCAATCTTAGCCACCTCATCGCGCACTACCGATTTAGGCAAGCGATACTCAGGAATACCATACATCAACACGCCTCCCGGCTCAGCCTGGCCCTCGAAAATGGTGACGTTGAAGCCCTGACGCGCCAGATCGCCGGCTACGGTCAAGCCCGCTGGACCCGAACCGATGACTGCCACGCGGCCACGTGTTTTCTGTGGCAACATCTCGCGCGAAAGGTTCATCTTGGTATCAAAATCGGCAATAAACTGCTCCAGTTTGCCAATCTGTACCGGTTTGCCTTTCTTTCCGAGCACGCAGTTGCCCTGACACTGTTTCTCATGAGGGCATACACGGCCGCAGATGGCCGGCAGGTTGCTCTTGGCATTGATGATGCTCATCGCCGCACCCATGTTACCCATAGAGAGTTCGTGTACGAAATCAGGTATGTCGTTGCCTATCGGGCATCCCTTCTTGCACTGCGGAATCTTGCAGTGTAGGCAGCGTTTTGCCTCTTCAATGGCTTCGTGGGTTGAAAAGCCCTCGTTCACTACCTGGAAGGCAGTAGCATCCGCCTGCTGTTCTGTTGTATCATTCTGTTTTGCAGCATCGGCAGTTTCCGTCTGCTTCACTATTGTTTCTGTTGTATTCTGCCCAGCGGTCTGTGCCTCTGCAGCATTCTTCATATTTTTCATTTCTTTCTGTTCACTCATAATAGAACTGCTCTCCTGTTTTATTGATTCTACAATCTATCCTTTGATTTGTGGGTGCAAAGGTACAAATAATATTTCATAAATTGCCCCTATCTCCTTACATATTTTCATTTTGCCCCCTTTTTTCCTTATTATCCACCTACTGGCGCCTTACCGGGGACGCACACCTGCCTAATCACTAACCGGGGGTGGTCATTAAGCTTTTCCGCATCCGGCAACACATAAAAAGGGCCCTACATTCACATGCAAGGCCTTTAAATATTCAATATGAAGGTTCTACATTCACATGCAAAAACTTGCAAATATACGGAAGGGGGGAAATAATATAAGGGCTCCCCCCATTAGATATAATATTTTATTTTTCCTTAATCTCAATATCTTCCTTCACATGATTTCGGATTTTGGTAAGGAAGAGTTTCATACGCTTCGCATCCTTGTGGTCGATGATATCGATGAGCTCAGCAAGCTCCTCTCTGATCTGTGTCACCTGACCCGATGTGTATGGGTTGAAGAGGATTTCCTGCAGCAGGTAATCATCTTCGTTGAGCACGCCCTTAGCTATCTGCATATGGCGCTTGAAGGTGGTGCCCGGAGCATCCTGGTGCTTCATCACTGCCGCAAAGGCAAAGGTGCTCACGAAAGGAATACTCAGCGAGTAGGCCACCGTCTGGTCGTGCTCATCAAATGTATACTCATGCAGACTCAACCCCAACTTCTGGTAGAGGTCCTTGAAGAATATCTTGCCCATGTAGTCACCCTCCTTGATGATGACTGCATTCTCCTCTGAAAGCTGGTTCAGATTGGCAAAGGTTGGGCCGAACATAGGGTGCGTGCTCACGAAGCGGAAACCGCTCTTCTCGTAAAACTCCTGCAGCCCGGTCTTTACCGAAGCTATGTCGCTGATGATGCAGTCGTGAGAGAGATGTGGCAACACCTCTTCGAAGGCTGGCAGCGTATATTTTACCGTCACCGCATTAATGACCAGTTCGGGACGGAACATCTCTATCTCTTCCATCTTGGTGAAGCGGTAACAGTTGTAGGTGAAGCGCAGACGCTTGGCATCCTTCTCGTAAACCGCCACCTCGTGGTCGAAGCTGAGCAGGTCGATGAAGAAACTTCCCATCTTACCTGCTCCCATAATCAATATTCTCATCGCCAGTATCCTTTACTTCTGGTTCAGGATTTCCAACTGCTGGCGGACACTCTCCTCATGGATGTGCTCGAAAATCTGAGCGGCAAACTCAGGGCTCATGCCGCAGAGGGCTGCCTGGGCTCCACGCTTGTCGAGAATCTCGTTGTAACGGTTGGTCTGAACGATGGTCATGTTGTGCTCCTTCTTGTAGGTACCAATCTCGCGGCAAACGCGCATACGCTTAGCCAGGAGATCCATCAGCTGGTTGTCGCACTCGTCAATCTGACCGCGCAGCTGGTGCAGACCCTCTGTAGAATAATGCTCATCGCGCACTACGAGGAGGCTGAGGATGTAATCCAGCACCTCTGGGGTAACCTGCTGCTTGGCATCGCTCCATGCATCGTCTGGGCTGCAGTGGCTCTCAACGATGAGTCCGTCGAAACCTAAGTCCATTGCCTGCTGGCAGAGAGGGGCGATGAGGTCGCGTCGGCCGCCGATGTGGCTAGGGTCGCAGATGATTGGCAACTGTGGTATGCGGCGGTGCAACTCGATAGGAATCTGCCACATAGGAAGGTTGCGGTAAATCTTCTTGTCGAAGCTGGAGAATCCACGGTGGATGGCACCGAGTTTCTTGATGCCTGCCTGGTTGATGCGCTGCAGGGCACCGATCCAAAGCTCGAGGTCTGGGTTTACCGGGTTCTTAACGAGCACAGGCACGTCTACGCCCTGAAGACTGTCGGCAAGTGCCTGCATGGCGAACGGGTTGGCAGATGTACGTGCGCCTACCCAGAGAATGTCGATTCCATATTTCAGTGCGAGCTCTACATGCTCTGGGGTAGCCACCTCAGTAGCTGTCAGCATGCCTGTTTCTTCCTTCACCTGCTTCATCCAAGGCAAGGCTGTTTCACCGTTACCCTCGAAGCCTCCCGGTTTGGTGCGTGGCTTCCACACACCTGCGCGGAACATGTGGCAACCTTTGGCAGCCAACTGCTTAGCGGTACTCATAACCTGCTCTTCTGTCTCTGCCGAGCAAGGGCCGGCAATGACGCAAGGGCGTTCCTGATCACTAGGAAAATTCAATGGTTCTAATTCTAATTCCATAGTCGTATATTTTTATTTTTTTACTTTTTTTTCTTTTTTATCTTTAAGATTAAAGCCCAGGGGGACCAGCGATGGAATCGCTGGGAACGGGGGCGGAAAGGGGTAAGGCTCCTTTTACCTTTCAAAGGGGTTAAGGCTCTTTTTACCCTTCTACCTTTTTACCTTTCAAAGGCCTTTTACTTTTCAAAAACCTTCTTGATTCTTTCCAGGGCCTCTTTCATCTTCTCATCCTTGGCACAGAGGCTGATACGGATGTAACGCTTGCCGTTGGTTCCGAAGATGAAGCCAGGGGTGATAAAGACGCGTGCCTCATGCAGCACCTTCTCTGTCAGGTCTTCTACATCGGCATATTTCTCAGGTATCTTGCCCCAGAGGAACATACCTACCTGGTTAGGGTCAAACTGGCAGTCGAGCACCTTCATGATCTCCTCAGCAATGTCGCGACGGCGGCGGTAGTTCTGGATGTTGTTCTCGCGGTGCCATTCATCCGTGTTGTTCAACATCGCCTCGGCAGCTGCCAGCTGTATGCCTCGGAAACTTCCGTTGTCGATGTTGCTCTTCACCTTCAGAATCCATGAAATGAAGGTCTTGTTGCTCGAAATCATCGCCACACGCCAGCCTGGCATGTTGTGGCTCTTGCTCAGGGAATTGAACTCGATGCAGCAGTCCTTAGCTCCCGGCACCTGCATGATGCTCATAGGGTGCTCGTTGAGGATGAGCGAATATGGGTTATCGTTCACCACCACGATCTTGTGCTTCTGGGCAAATGCCACCAGCTTTTCGTAGGTTTCGCGCTTTGCCACACCGCCTGTCGGCATGTTAGGATAGTTGGTCCACATCAGTTTTACGTGGCTCAGGTCCATCTTCTCCAGGGCGTCGAAATCGGGCTGCCATCCGTTATCCTCTCTCAGATCGTAGTAGGTAATCTTGGTACCCAGAATCTTGTTGATGGCGGTATAGGTAGGGTATCCCGGATTCGGGATAAGCACCTCATCGCCAGGGTTGCAGAAGGCGAGCGTTACGTGCAGAATGCCTTCCTTGCTACCTATGAGGGGCTGGATTTCTGTAGCCCAGTCGAGGTCTACATCATACCAGCGCTTATAGAAACCAGCCATTGCTTTGCGCAACTCTGGTATGCCCACCGTAGGCTGATATCCGTGTGCGTTTGGATTGTTGGCTACCTCGCAGAGCTTGTCAATGGTCTGCTTAGAAGGCGGCATGTCTGGACTTCCGATGGCCAGACTGATGATGTCCTTGCCCTCGGCATTAAGCTTAGCCACTTCCTTCAGCTTTCGGCTGAAGTAGTATTCCTGTATTTCCGTTACTCTATTGGCTGGTTGTATCATAATTCTTATTTTTAACTATTAACTGTTAACTATCAACTATTCCTTCTCCTCATATTCTCCCAACACCTTTATTTTCTTCACGAGCGGCGTAATGGCGTCGATGCTCTGGCGGTATCGGGTCAGGTTGTCGAAAGTGAGGTCTACGTAGAAGAGGTATTCCCACTCATGTCCGATGTTTGGCAGCGACTGAATCTTGGTGAGATTGATGTCGTAGAAACTCAGGATGGTGAGCACCTTGGAGAGCGATCCCTTATCGTGAGCCAGACTGAAAACGATGCTCGCCTTGTTGGCCTTTTCGATGGGACGGAGCAGGGCTGCCTTCTGGGGATTGCAGACCACGAGAAACCGGGTGTAGTTGTGCGGATTGTCGTGGATGTTTTCCTGCAGCACCTTCATGCCGTACATGTGGGCGGCGTAAGAAGAGCAGATGGCTGCCCATCCCCTCACCTTGTGCTGGGCGATGTAGGCTGCGGAGCCTGCGGTATCTTCTGCCTCCACCGCCTTGAGGTCGGGATGGTTGGCAAGGAACTTGCCGCACTGCATGAGGGCTACCGGATGGGAGTGGACCTCCTGCAGGGTGCTCCAGTCGTCTTCTGGCAGACAGCAGATGCTGTGCTCTATATGGAGCTTGTGTTCGCCTACCACGGTGGTTCCGCTCTGCCGGAGCAGTTCGTAATTGTGGAGCAGGCTGCCCGCGATGGTGTTTTCTATAGCGCAGATGCCTACTACAGTAGGGTCGCGCTTGATGTTTTCGAACACCTCTTCAAAGGTAGCACAACAGATGATTTCAATCTGTTCGCCCTCGAAATACTGGTGGGCGGTAATGTCGTGGAAAGATCCCAGCTCTCCTTGAATTGCTATTCTCTTCATGTTTCTTGTATCTTGTCTAATGTTACGAAAAACGGTCCTACTCAATAAGAGCGGGACCGTTTCGATGATTTCAAGAATCTAATATCCTAAGTTGAAATTTACACGCAACTTCCCGCTTTACAATTATTTGCAAAGTAAAAGTAATAGCTAAAAAAGAATGCGTTAAACTTCTTCATTGTCTTTACATTTTATATGTTACTCACTTTTGTTCTTTCCGAGCCCGTTTCTCCTTTATTATATAAGGAGCAGGGAGTGCTCAGATTTCGAGTCTCGACTTGCAAAAATCTCAACTCGACTGCAAAAGTAACATTTTTCTTTGATATTGCCAAACAATTTGATATATTTTTCTTCATTTTCCTTATATTTTATGCTAAAAAACATATTTTCGCCCGATTTTTATCATCAGAATACGGAAAAATGCAGAAAAAGGTACTCAAAAGCTAGGCGCTAGAGAGAGACGCAAACGCCGGAATCCGTGAGGCAAGCCCCTTCCTTTATCTGCAATGTTCTCTGCCTTCAGCCTTGAATTCTCCTGTCAGCTCCCCTACTTTCTCGGGGTTCAGCTCCAGGTAGCGCTTCATGTCCTTTCCGGCACCATCCTTGTCGCCCATCTGCATCAGCAGATTGCCGCGCTTCAGGAGATTCGCGCTCAGAGAGGCTTTTACAGACGAGTGTTCCGCAGAATCCTTCTGTTCTGCCAATTCTTTCTCCTGCTCTACAATCTGCTGCGTCAGCGTAGCAAGCAACAGAACAGGGTTTATCTGATTCAAATCCATAACCTTATATTTTTACGAAAAGTATTCTGTTGTATATCAATAAGTTAACCCACTTGACGCCCTAAAACAGGGCGTCAAAGTATGAGCCACTCCTTATTATAATAAAGGTGTAATTTACTTGATGGCCCCGATAATCTCAGTCACACTCTTGCATCCGTGAGCATCAAGCCACTCATTGATTCCATCCTTCACCTTCTTCGTAACCGCAGGATCTATGAAGTTGGCTGTACCAATCTCAATGGCCGTAGCACCGCACATCAGGAACTCAATGGCATCCTTGGCAGAAGAAATGCCGCCCAGACCAACAACCGGAATGTTTACGGCATGAGCCACATCCCAAACCATGCGCAGGGCAACAGGCTTAACGCAAGGACCACTCAAACCACCCGTACGGATGCTCAAGAGAGGCTGGCGCTTCTCAATGTCCACCGCCATACCCATCAGCGTGTTGATGAGCGAAACAGAATCGGCACCCTCAGCCTCCACGGCACGGGCGATGTCGGCAATGCTGGTAACATTAGGCGAAAGCTTCACGATGAGGGTCTTCTTATAAACCTTTCTCACCGCCTTCACCACGCTGGCTGCACCCTCGCAGGTTACACCGAAGGCCATGCCGCCATCCTTCACGTTAGGACAGGAGATGTTCAGTTCTATGGCCGGAATCTTATCCAGCTCGTTGATGCGCGCCGCACACTCGGCATAACTCTCAGGCGAATGTCCGCTCACGTTGACAATCATATTGGTATCAATGTCCTTGATCTGAGGATAAATATGAGAGCAGAAATACTCCACACCCTTGTTCTGCAAACCTACGCAGTTGAGCATGCCCTGAGGCGTTTCAGCCATACGCGGATAGTCGTTTCCCTCGCGCGGTTCCAGGGTAGTGCCCTTCACGATAATACCGCCAATCTCCTCCAGAGGAACGAAATCGGCAAATTCCAATCCGTAGCCGAAAGTACCCGATGCAGTCATCACAGGGTTCTTCAACTCCAAATCCTTTATCTTTACACTTAAATCAGCCATAATCTTCTGTTTTACTTAAAAATGTTTTTACAAACAAAGACAAAAGAATTCTTCGTTCTTCACTCTTCGTTCTTCGTTTCCAACGAATTCTTCACTCTTCGTTCTTCACTCTTCACTTCCAAACAAATTCTTCACTCTTCGTTCTTCACTCAATTAGATTTCCCAAGTAAGTTTCTTGATGTTGATGACAGGTCCATCCTTGCAGACGCACTGGTTACCCTCGGTAGTTTTCTCTACGCAGCAGAGGCAGGCACCCACGCCGCACGCCATCTTGTTCTCAAGAGAAACCTCACACTCCACGCCAGCCTTCTTGGCAAAGCGAGCCACGCTCACCATCATCGGCTTAGGTCCGCAGGTAGAAATCATATCAAACTTCTCGTTCTCCAGAACAGAGTGGTTGGTAACGAAACCTACCTCGCCAGCCGAGCCATCCTCGGTAGTGATGCATACCTTTCCGATCTTGGCAAACTCATCCAGTTCGAGCAGATCTGTAGCCTTGCGTGCACCCAGCAGGAAGGTAACTTCAGCCCCGAAATCCTTGATGAGTTTTCCGAAATAGAGGAGCGGAGCCACACCTACGCCGCCACCTACGAGCAGATATTTCTGGCTCTTCCCGGTAGGCATGGTGAAGCCGTTGCCGAGAGGCAGCATACAGTTGAGCACATCGCCCTCCTTGAGCTGTCCGAGCTGACGGGTACCATCGCCCACCATTGCTACGAGCAACCAGAGCTGATTATTTTCACGATCCACGAAATTGATTGAGATAGGACGGCGAAGCATGGTAGTAGGCGAATGGTCTACTCTTACTTCAACGAATTGGCCAGGCAAGATTTCAGGCAAAGGTTTCTCATCGGTAAGCTTAATCAAAACGTGCTTATCGCTAAGCGCCTCTACAGAAACCACCTTGAGGTCGAGAACATATTTTTTCATCTTATTGCTAATTTTTAATATGCTTATTATATAATGTACGTATATTATAATAGGTACGCGTAGCTTCCGGTTACGCCCACCTACGTTTCTACGATGCAAAGGTACATCAAAAATCCGAATTTACGAAAAGAAAAGAGATATTTTTTCTTTATCGCCGCTCCTATGTGTTTGTTTTAGGGTTCTCCAATCCCTACTTTATTTCTTAGGAACGAAGGTTTCCCAGGTCTGATCATCGTAGAAAATACGGATTTCGGTAATCTTTCTTTGCGGTTTGTCTACATATTTTACCGCCGCTTGGGCGATATTTTTAGGTGTACGATTTACACCCTGCATTTGAGGCTGGTCAAAGAGCGAGGGAGAAGAAGGGGAGGCTGTGGCTCCTTCGGCTCCAAAATCGAGCATAGGCTCGGCAGAGGCGGCTCCAGAAGGCTGACTGCCCTGATTCATCCCCTCAGCACCACCGGCTGCTCCATCCGTAATGCCCTGATACATGTCTGCAGCACCCTCTTCGCTGCCACCCTGGGAAGCCTGGTTCTGATACATAGGAGGAGTACCGTAGAGTACCCAATAAACGTTTACCTGAGGAAAACTCTTATGGATGCCATCCACAATGCTAAGCGAAGGATTGGTCTTCCCGTTGAAAATATTGCTCAGCGTAGCGGTCGAGATTCCGATCATCTGAGCGAAGTTTTGCTGAGTGAGGTGCTGGTCCTCCATCAGCTGTCTGATTCTATCTTTCATGCTCTAAAATTTTTAGCGTTCATTTTTCTACTGATACGATGTTTTATTTCCGAACAAGCCCCTTTTGGGCCCTTTTCGGGTTGATTTTACAAAGATAAAGCAAAAATTTAGAATAACCAAACATTTCTGAATAAATTTAGATTTTTAAACTTTAGGTTTCTATTTATAAATTTAAATTATACTCACTCCACCATCCGGTTTTTAGGTTTAGTTTTATAAATATAAACCTATCAGTCAAAATATATGACGAACCTTTTCTTTATAGATTTAGGCTAAATCACTGGTTATCCATACCATAAACCAACTAAATAAAGGCATATAGAGCGATTTATGCAATGTTTACCCCATACCTATGTAAAAATCTATGGTTTACAAAACAACTAAAGCACATAACTAACTGAGTTTCCACTACTTATAAATTCAAAATATAGCATGAATATTTATTCATTCATAACTATAAATACCCTGTTTTATCTTTATTTTTATAAATATAAAATGTAAATTCGTGTATTTAGTTTTCTTGTATTTATGTTTATAAATCAAAATCACCCGTTTTGATTTATGAATTTAAAAACATAAACTTAGGAAACGTAAACCTTAATAAATGCAAACGACCGATTTCAGACAACAGGAAATGGCAATTTTTTCCATTTCTAGCGTATTCCAGCCCGTCGGCAAGGAGACGGGTAAATTCGCGAGTAATGAAGAGGGTTAATTTATCTAAGTTACTGATAACCAATAAAGTTAAGTCTATTTTCAGGCAAAACAGAAAAATGGGCATCTAGCTCGAAAAATCGCTTAAATCCCCCATTTTTGCCCAAAAATCGCCCAAAATGAGCCCAGGTAAACGCTCCAAAAAGAGCTGAAAATCTCCTATTTGGGGCAAATTTATAATGCTAAACGCTAGTTGGCTGCTTTCTGGAAACAGGCGGCAAAGAAGGCCGAAAACGGAAACGAGCTCCTGCCGAGAGAAAACTCTCAGCAGGAGCTCGCCTACTCTCCCCCACTTCGCTCTTCAGCATCAGTGAAGGATAAAAAAGATGAGTTCTTTCATCAGTTCACCCACTGGAGTGGATGGATTATCCAGTCCCTTTATCTTCGCATCCACCTCCTTAAACTTCTCAATAATCGCCATCACTTTCACGCCCGTATAGTTCCTCATTCCTGTAATATATTCGCGCGCCGCCCAAGCTCCGCGCAAATCCAGGAATTTTGCGAGCTCATTTTCGTTCTGCCTGTTGGGTGCATAATAAGCAATCATCAGGTTTTGGAAATAAGTAAAGAGCATCGGGAGAAGCGTGAAGAGAGAACCACTCTTCGGATTGCTGTCAAAATAATTTATTATCTGATTTGCCTTGAACACATCGCGGCTGATGATGGCACTTCTCAGCTCAAAGGCATTGAAGTCTTTGCTCACCCCTATTTCTCGCTCCACAATCTCCGGAGTAACCCGCCGGTCGTTCTCAGGAAGAGAAATGAGCAGTTTGTCGAGCTCGGAAGTGAGTCGGTGCAAATCTGCTCCCACATGATCTGCCACCATCTGGGTAGCCTTGGGTTCAATGATTGCCTTACGGGTCTTGAGATAAGTCTCGATGAAGCCCGGCAGATTTCGGTCGTAGAGCTTCTTGCTTTCAAAAACCACACCCGCCTTGGCAGCTAGAGCAGAAAACTTTTTACGACTGTCGAGCTTGCCGTTTTTATGACAGAAAACAAGGATGGTTGTTTTTACCGGATTTTCGAGGTACTTCTCGAGCGCTTCCAAATTCCGCAAATTCTGAGCCTCTTTCACAACCACCACTCTATACTCCGCCATCATCGGGTAGCCCTTGCACAAATCTGCCACTTGCGCACCCGTAACATCAGCTCCGAAAACCACCGTCTGATTGAAGTCACGCTCCTCGGGCTGGAGCACATTTTCTGAAATGTAGTCGCAGATCTTATCTATATAAAAAGGTTCCTCGCCCATCAGAACATAGACGGGAGAATACTTCCGAGCCTTCAAATCTTTCATGATTGACTCGTAACTTATTGCACTTTTCTTTTCTACCATTGAATTATTTTTTGTAACTTTGCACCCAGCAAACTCCGGGGGTGCGGACAAGCATTTGCTCCGCCTCCAGGTTCGCAGTTTTCTGAGGTACAGTTTTCAGCTGCACTTCGACTGCAAAGTTACAAAAAATAAATTGAACTGCCTATATAAAAAAGGTAGTTTTTGAAAATGAGGTATGGTTAAAAGAAGAAAAGAAACCATATCGAAAACAGAAAAGAAAGAAATATAACCCTATATATAATAAGGTACAGAAAAATGATTCGCTTAAATTTGCCTTCTTTCGACATCAAGGTTTCGGGCTCAAAACAGCATCCCCAGATACTGGATGTGCTGCGCCGGAAGTTCATCACGCTCACTCCCGAAGAGTGGGTGCGCCAGCATTTCGTTCATTTTCTCATCGAGCACAAGGGGTATCCTGCCTCTCTGCTCGCCAACGAAATCCAGCTGAAATGTGGCGACAAGGTGCTGCGCGCCGACAGTGTACTCTACTCCCGTGAGCTGCAGCCCCGCATGATTATCGAGTACAAAGCCCCTCACATCCCCATCACACAGAAAGTATTCGACCAGATTTCGGTTTACAATCTTCTGATCCATGTCGACTTTCTGGTGGTGAGCAACGGGCTGGAGCATTACATCTGCAAGATGGATTATGAAAGTAAAAAATATGTATTTTTAGAGACCATTCCCGATTATTCCGATTTATTGACATTATGAGAGCGTCGGGGGATAGTCCGGAAGTTTTTAAACAGAGTTTCCCCAGCCTTCAAATTTTGCGAATTTCCGCCCAACCGGCCATCCGTTTTAGAATTCGCGAATTTTGGAGGCCTTTTTCTGCCCCTTTTCCTCTCCCTTTTTGAGTTCTCCTTTCCCTCTCCCTTTTTGAGCACTCCTTTTTCTCTCCCATCCCCTTTCTCGCGTTATTTTTTAATAAAAAACCCATTTTCATTTTGTAGTCTCCTCCTTTTATACTATCTTTGCATAAGATAAGCTGCACTCGGCAATTTGAAAGCAAGCTTTCATAGCCCTCGTTTGCATTATCTTTGCAACTAATATATATATATTAAGGTATAGACAGCCTAAAAGAACAGAAAGAAATGGAGAATAAAAAGATAAAAATCGCCGTAGCCGGAACAGGATATGTAGGCCTGAGCATCGCTACCCTGCTGAGCCAGCATCATGAGGTGGTGGCAGTAGACGTGGTACCCGAAAAGGTGGAGCTCATCAACTCGCGCCGCTCGCCTATCCAGGACGAATACATAGAGAAATATCTGGCTGAAAAGGAACTCAACCTCAAAGCCACAACCGATGGAGAAGAAGCCTATAAGGATGCCGACTTCGTAGTGATTGCCACACCAACCAACTATGATCCGGTGAAAAACTACTTCGACACCTCGCACGTAGAAGAAGTCATCCGTCTGGTGATGCAGGTGAATCCCGATGCCATCATGGTCATCAAGAGCACCATTCCGGTAGGCTACACCGAAAGCATCCGCCAGAAGACGGGCAGCAAGAACATCATCTTCGCTCCTGAATTCCTGCGCGAGAGCAAGGCACTCTACGACAACCTCTACCCGAGCCGCATCATCGTAGGCAGGCCGAACGGTGACGAGCGACTGGAGCAGGCAGCCCGCACCTTTGCAGAACTGCTGAAAGAGGGAGCCATCAAGCAAGACATAGAAACCCTGTTCATGGGACTTACCGAGGCAGAGGCAGTGAAACTCTTCGCCAACACCTACCTCGCCCTGCGCGTGAGCTACTTCAACGAGCTGGATACCTACGCAGAAATGAAGGGCCTCGACACCAAGGCGATTATCGACGGAGTGGGTCTGGACCCTCGCATCGGCACCTTCTACAACAACCCTTCCTTCGGATACGGCGGCTACTGTCTGCCGAAAGATACCAAGCAGCTGCTCGCCAACTATGCCGATGTGCCTGAGAACCTGATTCAGGCGATTGTAGAGAGCAACCGCACCCGCAAGGATTTCATCGCCGACCGCGTGCTGAACATGGCTGGCTACTACGATTATGCCAACCAGAACAACTTCAGCGAGGAGGAAGAGAAGCCTTGCACTATCGGCGTATACCGCCTCACGATGAAGAGCAACAGCGACAACTTCCGCCAGAGCAGCATACAGGGCGTGATGAAGCGCATCAAGGCAAAGGGCGCGCAGGTTATCATCTACGAACCTACGCTGAAAGACGGAACCACCTTCTTCGGAAGCCGCATCGTAAACAATCTGGATGCCTTCAAGCAGCAGAGCCAGGCCATCATCGCCAACCGGTATGACAAGTGTCTGGATGATGTGGAAGAGAAGGTTTACACCCGCGATATTTTCAGAAGAGACTGATTTTGAGTTAAAAGTTAATAGTTAATAGTTAACAGTTGAAAGCTGAAGACGGAAAATAGGAAACAATAATATTTATAATAAAGAGAAAAATAAGAAATGGCAAAATTAGTAATCAATTCCTACGAGGAATTTGCATCTCACCTCGGTGAGAAGTTAGGAGAATCAGACTGGTTGCAGATTGACCAGGACCGTATCAACAAGTTCGCAGACGCTACACTCGACCCACAGTGGATCCACGTAGACGTAGAGCGCGCCAAGGTAGAGAGCCCTTACCACAGCACCATTGCTCACGGTTACCTCACCCTCTCAGTACTCCCATACCTCTGGCAGCAGATTATCGAGGTAAACAACCTCAAGATGCTCGTAAACTACGGCATGGACAAGATGAAGTTCGGTCAGCCAGTCATCACCGGTTCACGCGTGCGCCTGGTAGCCACTCTCCACGACATCCAGAACATCCGTGGCATCTGCAAGACCAGCATCAAGTTTGACATCGAAATAGAAGGTCAGCGCAAGCCAGCCCTCTCAGGCATCGCTTCTTTCCTCTACTATTTCAACAACTAAAAGATGGCAGCAGGTAAATGGATTGGTGGTGTGCTCGGTTTCATCACAGCCGGTCCGCTGGGAGCCCTGGCAGGCTATGCCCTCGGTTCCCTCTTTGATCACGGACTGGATGCGGTAAACCGCGACGGCGACCACCATTACAACAACGCCTACGATGCCTACAGCGGCCAGCAGCACAACGGCCGCCAGGGCTTCGGCAACCAGGGCTACAGCCGCCAGCAGAGCTATGAGGGAGAGCGAAACTCCTTCATGTTCTCGCTACTGGTGCTCAGCTCCTACATCATCAATGCAGATGGCAAGATCATGCATTCCGAGATGGAGATGGTGCGCCGCTTCCTGCGTCAGAATTTCGGCGAGGCAGCCAAGCAGCAGGGCGAGGAAATCCTCCTCAAACTCTTCGAACAGCAGAAGCAGATGGGCATGCAGCAGTACCGTTCGGTGATACAGGACAGCTGTCATCAGATACGTGCCAACATGATGTATGAGCAGCGCCTGCAGTTGCTCAATTTCCTCGTCATGATAGCCCAGGCCGATGGAGTTGTGAATTCTCAGGAGATTCAGGCACTCAAGGAGATGGCCATCCACATGGGTCTTTCTGCCGAGGATGTAGACCAGATGCTGAACCTGGAGAGCGGGGCTTCTTCAGCAGGCAGTCTGGATGATGCCTACCGTGTTCTGGGTATCAGTCCTGACGCCTCAAACGATGAGGTGAAGGCCGCATACCGCAAGATGGCACTCAAGCATCATCCTGACAAGGTAGCAGCCCTAGGCGAAGATGTGCGCCGTGCAGCCGAGAAGAAATTCCAGGAAATCAACGACGCCAAAGACCGCATTTACAAGGCTAGAGGACTCTAGGGTCCGGATTAGGATTAAAAGTTCCAGATTAGGATTATAAAGGAGTTAAGACAGATTGTCCTAGCTGCCTGAAAACGAAAAAAAATAAAGGCTCGCCAATCAATTATGGCGAGCCTTTATTGTATCTTATCGCATCTTTATCAGAAGATTATCATCCGAAAAGAGCGGAGAGAGGAGGAAGATTAATCCTCACCCTCAGTCTTTCTTCTGCGGATAGCGCGCTTGCGCTTTGGCTTCTCCTCAGTCTTAGGAGCCTCAATCTTAACACCAGCCAATTCTGGGTCGATGAGGATACGGCCGCAATACTCACAAGGGATAATCTTCTTGTGCATCTTGATATCGAGCTGGCGCTGAGGTGGAATCTTGTTGAAGCAACCGCCACATGCATCACGCTGCACGTAAACGATACCCAAACCGTTGCGGGCACCATTACGGATGCGCTTGAAGCTCTGGAGCAAACGTGGCTCAATCTTCTTCTCGAGCTCGAATGCCTTCTCCTTCAAATTCTCCTCTTCCTCACGGGTTTCAGCCATGATTGACTCGAGCTCAGAACGCTTCATTACCAGCCCCTTCTCGCGGTCAGCCTTCTGGTCCTCAGCCTTGTGAAGGTCGTTCAGGCGCTCGTTGATTGTCTGCTGCGCCTCGCGGATTTTCTTGCTGCAAAGTTCGATTTCCAGCTCCTGGAACTCGATTTCCTTGCTCAAAGTATCATACTCGCGGTTGTTGCTAACCATTTCGAGCTGCTTCTTATAACGCTCCACGCTAGCCTGAGCCTCCTCAATCTCGTGCTGCTTCTGATCGATGGCGCGGTCAAACTGCTCAATATCGGTCTGGATTTTCTCGATACGGGTGGTAAGACCAGCAATATCGTCTTCCAAATCCTGAACTTCGAGAGGCAACTCACCTCTCAACGCACGCTTTTCATCAATTGCAGACAAGGTGGTCTGAAGCTGATATAGAGCCTTCAACTTCTCTTCCACTGTCAAATCTGTAGGATCTTTCTTTGCCATAACTTTATTTTTTTAATGTTGAATGTTAAATGTTGAATGTTGAATAAGGCTTGCGCCCTTCCAACCTATAAATACAATATCGGATTCGTATTTATCTCCGAGATGCAGCATTTGGCATCTGGGAAATTCTCCTGGATGATGCTGCGGAAGATTTCGCCCGTAAACTGCTCACTCTGATAGTGGCCGATGACGCAGATCTGAATCTCCTGCTCGTGGCCGAAATACTCGTGATAGCTCATCTCGCCCGTGATGAAGGCATCGGCACCTGCCTTGATGGCTGCGTCGAGCAAGAAAGCACCTGCTCCACCGCAGAGTGCCACCTTCCTGATAGGCCGGCGAAGCAACTGGTTGCACTGCACGCACTCCACGCCAAACCGCTCCTTGAGCATCAGCACCAAGTCGTCGGCTGCCAGGTCCTCAGCCACCTCTCCGATGACGCCCTCGCCGCCCTTCACGCCATCCACTTCCTTCTCGCCAGCAAAGAACTGCACGTTTCGCAGTCCCAGTTTCTCGGCAATCTTGAAGTTCACGCCGCCCGCAGCCGCATCCATGTTGGTATGCATCGCCACGATGGTAATATCATTCTTAATCGCCTTGCGCACGGTACGCTGCACGTAGTTCTCGTCCGAGATTCTCGCCAGTTTGCGGAATATCAGCGGATGATGGCTCACGATGAGGTTACATCCCTTCCGGATGGCCTCGTCTACCACGGCTTCAGTAACGTCAAGACACAACAATGCCCCTGACATTTCTACCGCCTCTGTCAATCCAACTTGCAGGCCGGCATTATCATATCCTTCCTGCAAGGGCAGAGGCGCGTAATGTTCAAGGGCATCAACTACCTGTTTTATTTTCACGCTCCTATTCAATATTTTATTTTTAGACTGCAAAGTTACTCATTTTTCCCCGATTTTATCTCCATACAGCCCTCCGTTTAAACTTTTTTAATACAAAGTTTCGCTTTTGCGCAAAATATTTCACAAAAACAGCCGATAGTTGTAGATTTTTTATTAATTTTGCAAGCATACTTCATAAAAGCAGAACGGAGCCCGTCCCCAAGGAAAGGTTCCCGATGAAGAACAGAGTATAATAAATTGGTTTAGAACATCGTATCATAAAAATAGTATAGCTTATGCATCAATCTACATTACACTGCGATTTCGCACTCCCTGCCGAATGGGAACCACAGAGCGCCATCATGCTCACCTGGCCACATGCCGGCACCGACTGGAAGCCGTATCTGCCTGAAATTACAGATACTTATCTCGAACTGGCAGATATCATCACGCGCTACGAGCAGCTGCTTGTGGCTACACCCGATGTGCCTGCCACCAGATACCAGCTCAAGAAAAAACTCTCTGCCGAACAGATGAGCCGCGTGCTGCTCTACGAGGTAGAAAGCAATGATACCTGGGTGCGCGATCACGGACCCCTCACGATGGTGCTGCGCAGAAAGCAGAACACCTGGATGGTGCCTTACCGCATACTCGACTTCAAGTTCAACGGCTGGGGCGAAAAGTTCAGATGGGAGAAGGATAATGCCATCACCCTGCAACTATACTATCAGGCAGCCTTCAATGCCGATATAGAGAACCACCAGGGCTTCGTGCTCGAAGGAGGCAGCATCGAGAGTGACGGAAAGGGTACACTCTTCACCACCTCACAGTGCCTGCTGGCGCCTCACCGCAACCAGCCGCTCGACCACGACAGCATCGACCATCTGCTGCAGACTTTCTTCCAGCTCAAGAGAGTCGTCTGGCTGGATCACGGCAATCTGATAGGCGATGATACCGACGGCCACATCGACACCATCGTGAGAGTGGCTCCACACGACACCTTATTATATGTAGGCTGCGATAATCCGGAAGATGAGCAGTATGAAGATTTCCAGGCGCTGGAAAAGCAGCTCAAGAGCCTCTTCACCTGGGAGGGATACCCTTACCGCTTGCTCAAACTGCCGATGCCCGACCCTATCTATGATGAGGGCGACTGCCTCACCACCAACCCGGATAGCGAGGGCGACCGCTTGCCAGCCACCTATGCCAACTTCCTGATACTGAACAAGGCGGTGATTTATCCCACCTACAATCAGCCGGAAAAGGACGAGGAAGCACGCAAGCAGATTCAGCTCGCCTTCCCCGACCGCGAAATCATCGGCGTAGATTCGCAGACCATCATCCGCCAGCATGGCAGCATCCACTGCATCACCATGCAGTTGCCCGAGGGAGCCCTCAGAGACTCAACATTCCACATTTAACATTAAACATTTAACATTAAAAGTAAAAAATGAACGTCGGTTTATTACAACTTCATAATACGGCAGATATCGCCAACAACAAGCAGCGCCTGGCAGAAGGCATCATCGACCTCGCCCATCGCGGCGCAGAGCTCATCGTGCTTCAGGAGCTTCATAACTCCCTCTATTTCTGTCAGGTAGAGGATGTTGACCTCTTCGACCTGGCAGAGCCTATTCCGGGCCCTTCGACCGATTTCTACGGTAAGCTTGCCAAGGATCTCGGCGTCGTCATCGTCACCTCCCTCTTCGAGCGCCGCGCTCCGGGGCTCTACCACAATACGGCGGTAGTGATGGAGAAGGATGGAAGCATAGCCGGAAAATACCGCAAGATGCACATCCCCGACGATCCTGCCTACTACGAGAAGTTCTATTTCACTCCGGGCGACCTCGGTTTCCACCCTATCCAGACCTCTGTAGGCAAGCTCGGCGTGCTGGTTTGCTGGGACCAGTGGTATCCCGAAGCAGCCCGTCTGATGGCGCTGCAGGGAGCCGAAATGCTCATCTATCCTACCGCCATCGGCTATGCCACCTATGATACCGAGGAGGAGCAGCAGCGCCAGCGCGAGGCGTGGACTACCGTGATGCGGGGCCATGCCGTAGCCAACGGATTGCCGGTCATCGCCGTAAACCGCGTAGGTTTCGAGCCCGATCCAAGCGGTCAGACCGAGGGTATCCAGTTCTGGGGCAGCAGTTTCGTAGCCGGTCCTCAGGGCGAGCTCCACTACCGCGCCAGCGATCAGGAAGAAGAGAGCCTGGTAGTAGATATCGACCTGAAGCACAGCGAGAATGTGCGCCGCTGGTGGCCATTCCTCCGCGACCGTCGCATCGAGAACTACGGAGATATCACCAGACGATTTATCGATTAACTGAACTTTCGCATATCAGGAAGTTAAAGGAGTTAAGGAAGTTAAGGAGTTAAGACGTATGTTTTTCAGCTTAAAAACTATGCCAAAAAGACTATTGTCTTAACTCCTCAGCGACCATAGGGAGCGATAACTCCTTTAACTTCTTTAACTCCTGAACTTGTGAAACTTGAATATATAAGGTATAGATTTTCAGGATAAATGGAGAATTTGGAAGTGATGGTGATACTTTTCATCATCGTGATTTTAGGTTACCTCGCCTGCAAGTTGGGATATATGGGCGACAAGTTTGACAAGAAGCTATCCAGCATGGTGGTAGATATCACCTGTCCCCTGCTGGTGCTCTCATCAGTAATGGGCGATGAGCTGCCCGACCGCACGCTCATCCTTCCCCTCCTGGGCGTAGGTTTTCTTACCTACATCCTTTTGCTGGTATTCGGTTTCTGGGTGCCGCGTCTCATCACGCGCAATCACGACGACCAGGGCATGATAGGTTTTGCGCTGATGTTTGCCAACGTAGGTTTCATCGGCTACCCTATCGTTTCAAGCATATTCGGTCCGAAGGCCATTTTTTATGCCGCGCTACTCAACATGCCGAACACCTTTTTTATTTTTACGGCAGGTGTAATGCTCATCAAGGGCGAGTACAGCATCAAGCAGTTCAATCCTAAGGTACTGTTTTCTCCGGCTCTTTTGGGTGCCTTCATTGCCGCCCTCCTGGTAGCTTTCGGGGTTCATACGCCTGATATCATTGCGCGTCCGGTAACGATGGTGGGCAACATAACGGTTCCGGCAGCCCTGATGATTATCGGTTCCTCGATGGCTAAGTTGCCGGTGAAGGAGATTATCGGCAGTCCTAAGGTATACCTCTCCTCGTTCTTGCGTCTTGTGGTAGTACCTCTGAGCATTTATTTCCTGTTCAAGGTATGTGGTGTAAGCGATCAGGTCAACGACATCAATACGGTTGTCATTGCGATGCCCGTAGCGAGTTTCGGCACGATGTTCTGTCTGAAATACGGCCGCAATCCTTCTCTCACCACCGAGATGACGTTCATCACCACGGTTGGCAGCATCATCACCATCCCGCTGATTACGCTGCTGTTTTCGTAATGTTTTTCATGCTGAGAATCATAAAGTTAGATAAAAAAAGGCCCCCTGATGCTTTGCGGCACCAGGGGGATTTTTCTATTATTTAACTGAACTTTCGCCAGCAAATGATTATTTTCTAATCATCTTCTTTCCATTCTGGATATAGATACCCTTCTTCATCGCCTCAGTTATGCGGCGGCCGTTCAAGTCGTAAATGGCAGCATTGCCTTGCTTCTTATCCAATGTTACAGAATGGATGCCGGTAGGCTCCAGATCTTCTACCACATTATCAAAGTATACAATCCAGTTCTGGGTATACTGATGAGCCTCATACTTCGCCTTGCTGCCCGGATAGAGATGCAGCGTACGATACAACTGACTGCTCTTGCTGGCAAATACACACCAGCTTATCCAGTAAGGAGCCTCCTTATGACGCATATATACATCCTTCAAATAGAAGCAGGCATTGAATGTGTTGCGGCCGAATTCCTCTATCGTCTCCGGCAAATCAATCTCTTTCAGCTTGGTGTACATAAAGGCATTGAAACCTAACTCCTTGACACCGGCTGGCATCTTGAAATGCTCCAGATAAGTGTTGCCATCAAATGCATAATCAGGAACCATATCAGCCTTGTAGCTTTCATAAGCCACCACCTTGGCACCGCTCAGGTCGATGCTCTTGAAATAATGGCTCGCCAGCTCATCAAAGTCGCGCTTGTCTATCTCGCCGTTCACCTTGATATTTCTGTAAACAAGATAGTCAGGGTTTTCCTTGGCAAGTTCAGACTTCAGCTGTCCGGCCTTCTCCAGGTTGATTACCAACTCCTTCTCCTGATAGTCGCGATAAGTGCTCACTACGAGCTCATAAACCGGTTCAATACCTATGAAAGAATTCGGCTGGGCAGTACCCGCTTTAACATCATCCATCAGCTTTCCGTTCAATTCTACGAAATACTTTGAGATGCCTTCATCTAACGTCAGATAATAATAGTACGTGGAACCGATTACCGGCTTGCCATTATAGAAATTGCTGGCAGGATTATACCTCGTTTCTGCTTGCTGGAATGTAGCCCCCTCGCCCATTTTCGTTCTTACCTCAAATGTACGAGGCACATATCCGGTTGCCGGCAGACGTAATCTTTCGAAGTTCTGATCATACAGCTCTATATATTCCGAAGAGCCTTCTTCCTTTGCCACAATAGCCAGATAATCACCCGGTTCTGCATCTACTGTACTCACAAAACTGAAAGACAGAGACGGATAATACGAGCCACTGCTCAAATTATTAAAAGTCTGAGAACTGGATGATACAATTTCCCGCATCTCGCCATTCGCATTCATCAGCGCTACGGTTACTTCTCCGGTATACGGTTGGTCTCCCGTATTGCCGATTGGCGCACAGAAGATGACACCATTCTGCCCCTTCTTCACATCGGTGATATTCATATTCAACATCTTCAACCCACCTACATTTGTCAAGAATCCCAAACTTGAGATTTTCTCCTTACCATCAGAAGGCTCCATGCCGAATACTGCCGATTGACCTACATTATACTTATCGCCCGTTGGCTTTCCTGCGCTTTCCGGATTCAGGGCTCCAATCTGGTAGAAACCATCACAATAGCCGCCCCAGCCCCAGTTTACGCTGAAGCTTTCGTCCTTGTATCCATCAATTACGAAGGCATGACCGCCTCTAGCTGGGTCAGAAGCAGCATAGAGCACGGGGCGGTTGGCATCAATCTCCTTGCGCAGTCTGCCGTTCCATGCCTCAGCACCCACATCTTCTATTGCCATCAGATGCGAAAGTTTGCTGTAGCCGAAATGCTTCTGCAGGGCGGTTACCAGGTTGCCGATATACGCACCGCTTCCGTCCTTATTATACTGCATCTCCACAGCCACACCGAGGTCTGCCATCAGTCTTGCAACACCGTCAAATGCCTCGTCATTACCAACAGTATACTTAGTAGGCATATTAGCCCAATCATAATCGTGCCCGAAATTGGCTGTCAGAGTCTGTCCGTTCCAGGTATAAGAATGGCTTCCGGTGCCCTTGGCAGGATAGCCGTGGTGCTTCATCACGATGGCTCCAGCCGTTGCTACACAGCCTGTTACATAGTTGCTTGGCGTATACTTATTGAAAGGAGCGTCCTGGTTCCATTTCGCAGTATTGAGCAGTTTTTCGCCTGTAAAACCGGCTCTTGTGGCAGTCTGGTTTGCCTGATAGCTGCTGCCCAGCGCCGCAATCTGCCGTTCATAGCTCTTCAGCAGATCCTTCAGTCCGTCAGGCAGATTCTCGGCATCAAATGATCCCGTTGAGGTATAGCCCAATACTGGCGCTACGGCATCATCACCTGCGATAATGACGAATCCGCCGGCATCGTTGTTAAATACATAGTAAGCATCCGATGGCGATGCAGTAATAGCCGTGCGGCTCTTCGCCTTCGCCTTCTGCGGCATCTGCTTTCCCCAGAAGCTGTAGGCCTGTTGCTGAGCCTGCCATTGTGTGATTCGCTTGGCCTGCAGAGGAGAGTATCCCAGCGCCAGCAACAATACCAATAGAAATTGAATGTGTAATAGTCGCTTCATAAGTTCTTATCTTTTTTAAAGGTTATTATATATATGTATAGTTCTTTGAAATTTCTTCTTTTGCAAAGATAGTAAAAAGAATAATGCCACGCAAGTTTTATGCCTTTTTTTTTTGCCCCGTTCTCCACTTTTTTACGCAATGACATCTTTTTTACGCATTGAACGATAAAAAAATCTCCATTTTTTCGTTATTACCCGTTTTTTGCTTATCTTTGCAAATAAATTTGGCACAAAGAAATCCTTTTTACCAATCATATAAATTAGAAAAAAAATGAAGATAAACAACAGTACGAAGAAAAGCCTGCTCATCATCGCACTCGCGATAGCCAGTACTACTTACCAGACACAGGCCGCTCCGATAGAACATATCGGCGACAGATACATCATGCATATTCCAGAAATGGAACTCACAGGCGAAGAATCACTCCTCGATGTGCTCATGATGTGCCCGGAAGTCATCTCGCTCGACGGCAACAACATCATCGGCGGAGATCCATTCGCCAACCTCTACGGCAAGTTCGTCATCCGCATCGACAACCAGGAATACGGACTCGATTACGCCACCTTCCTCCACCATTTCAAGGCTCGGGAGATTGAAACCATCAAGGTGTGCCAGAACGCCGAAGTGATGAAAGGATGCAGCAGTCTGAAGAAAGTCATCGATATCACACTGCGCAAGAAGGAGAACGGAACCACCGGCAGATGGGGACTCTTCGGTGATACCTACGGCGGCGCAAAAGGCATCGTCAGCGTCATGAGCCAGCAGGATAAACTCCGCGTGCTCAGTCATGTAGAAGGCAACTTCCAGCGCACCTCCAGCAGCGATAAGGACGCCTACCAGGGCATCTCAGGCACCACCGTGAACCACTACTCCCACGAGGGCGCCAAGCTCAATCTGCTCTGGACACCTACCGCGAAGGATGTGCTCGAAATAGATGCGATGCAGACCTATACCCGCAACCATTTCACCCACACCCCGGCCGATTACGTGCGCGCCTATCATCTGCAGGCCGACTATACCCGCACGCTCGCCGACAACGGCTCCAACATCCTCTTTACCCTCGGAGCCGAGCATATCAGCGACAACGGACGCACGCTGGAAGAAAACCAGACTGCGCCTTACCAGAACCTCTCTACCTACCCCTTCATGGTAGTAGAATACGCCACTCCGGTCATCACCTCCAATCTCTGGATTACGGCAGGTTTCGAGGGCGGACTCTCCATCGAGAAGAACTGCATCGCCGGTTACACCAACCATTCCAACTACCAGGATTTCTACGCCCAGCTGGATTACAACATCGGCAAGTGGGGATTCATGGCAGGCGACCGCTTCCGCATCATCAACTTCCGTCCTAAGCAGATTGCGCCGGAAGAGCACTGGAAGCATACCACGCGCAACCATATCTACTCGGCGAGCGCCTATTACAGCTTCACGCCGGGTCATACCCTGCAGGCCACCTACTGCCGCCGCATCTTCAATCCCGAGTTTGGCGATTTCGTTACCGCGGGCGATATGGAGGGCACCTGGCAGCCGGTTTATACCGCCGATATCGGCAACAGTATGGCGAATGTGGTAGAGCTCAAGCATACCTACAGCCGTCCTGCCTTCGTGCTCAGCACCTCGGTGAAGAACATCCACCAGCACCTGCTCAGCGCCATCCACGACAATACGCTCGGCATCGGCTCCACCGCCTTCTGGCACAAGGGCATCCTTCGCCTCACAGCCGGAGTCAACTACTTCTGGCAGCGCAGCGAAACCCCTTCAGAGGAGGCTCAGCAGCGCAATGCGGAGTATAATCATTTTGCCGTGTTCAAGTTGGCACCGCAGCTCACAATGGCCGATGGCTGGCGCTTTACGGGCAACCTCATCTGGTGTACCCGTCGCCGCAGCGATACCTACACCCCGGCTAATCTCTATGCCGAGGTAGGAGTATACAAGAATCTGGGCAAGCACTGGACGCTCGAAGGCCGCTTCCACGATATGGCGAGCCAGCACTTCGGCAACCGCGCTGCCACCATCGGCTGCACGTATTATTTTTAATTGAACTTTTAACAATCTTTTTCTAAATCAGAAGCAAGATTTCTGTTCCTTTCTTATTTTATTATCAGAAAGTGAAACAATAAAAAGAAAGGAACATTATATATGAGAAAAATTGATTTCAAGAAGATCGGGCTGGCAGCGATGATGCTCCTGTCGGCCCTCACATTCCAGTCGTGCGATAACGATAACGATACCGACTGGGATCGCGTTTTCCCTAACGCACTGGTAACCGTGAAGAAGAGTGGCGATGCCTGCTATCTGCAGCTCGACGACAACACCACGCTGCTCGCCAAGAACCTGAAACCTACCATTTTTGACGGTAAGGAGGTTCGCGCCCTGGTCAACTACACGCAGACCTCGGAGAAGAGCGAGAAGTTTAACCAGGTGATTCACGTCAACTGGATAGACAGCATCCTGACCAAGAAGCCAGTTCCATCGCTCGGTTCTGATACCGAGAACCGCGAGAAGTATGGCGACGACATGGTCGACATCGTGCGCGACTGGGTAACGGTGGCAGAAGATGGCTATCTCACCCTCCGTTTCCGTGCTCTCTGGGGCGGCCAGAAGGTGCATTACATCAACCTCGTTACGGGTGTGAATCCAGAGAATCCTTACGAGGTAGAGCTGCGCCACAATGCTAATGGCGACCCTCAGAACTACTGGCGCGATGCCCTCGTAGCGTTCAATCTGAACGGAGTCGTGCCTGATACCGAAGGCAAGACGGTGAAGCTTACTATCCGCTGGCGTTCCAGCCAGGGCTACAAGAAGGTAGATTTCGACTACTGTTCGCGCAAGCCTATCAGCAGCCCAAAGATGCTCGAAGGATACAGCCAGGAAGGAAGAGATATCCGATAAAGAAGAAAAAGCAGATAAAAGCAAATAAAAGCAAAGCCCCGATGCGTGATGCATCGGGGCTTTTTTTGGTTTCCTTTATGGTAAAGGCTTTCTGGGGGGACCAGCGATGGAATCGCTGGGGACGGGGGCACAAAGGGGCTAAGGTTCTTTTTACCTTTTTACTTTTTTACCTTTTTACCTTTTAAAGGCTGCTGCAGCTTGTCACACCGAGGGTGGTAGCGATGGCTGTAAGGAAGGAGATTGCAATCTGCAAAATTGTTTTCCAGGTACTTGCTTTCATAATGTTTATTTTTTAATGTTGAATGTTTAATGTTGAATGTTGACTTGGTAGGGGGATGCGCCAGCTTCCGTCAGGCGTTAGGGAGAGACGCATCCCGCTAGGCGGGGGCCTGCGGGGGTTGGCCTCAGACGAGGGCTTTATTCAAGCCCGTCGCCGCCTTCCTGAGAGCCGCCGCCGGTAGTTCCGGAGCCGCCCTGGCTGGTGTCGCCGCCTTGTTCTGTGCCGCCAGAGGAACCACCAGAGGTGCCACCCTCGTCGGTGCCGGTATAGCCGCCGTACTCCTGAATCTTACACTTCTTGCGCAGCTCAGAGTTGCTCCAGCTTTTTGTGTTTCTCACAATCAGGTGTACACCCTCTACGCTGGCAGCCGTTACCTTCTCCTTGGTATCCTCCGCCTTCGAAGTCATACCGATGGAGAACAGGCCGAGGTCAGAGAGACGCACACTCTTACCGTCGAGAATCAACTCCTGCAGATGGTCAAGTGCATCCATCAGCACACCGTGGATAGTACCTCGGGAGTAAGGCGAACCGTGGTCAGAGATGTGAGATACGAATCCCTCGAAATCCACCTCGCGGTCGGTTACCGCAGTGGCATACCACTTTTTCTTACCAGCGTTCTCGCCGCTCTGTGGTGTACGCTGCAACTTACGATACTTCAATGTTCCTTTCTGTTCCATGATATTAAAATATTAAAGGGTTAATATAAATGTTGAATATTGAGTGTTGAATGTTAACTTGGTGGGGTGCGCTTTGTCGAGTGCATCCTTTCTTCGAACGACAGTGCAAAGAAAGTGCAAACGAGAACAGAGCTAAGCTTGCTTAAGCTTTGTCGAGTGCAGCCTTTCTTCGAACGACAGTGCAAAGGTACGGCAATTTTCTGATACTACCAAATTTCACCCTGCAGAGTTATGTTAAACGGATTTAACACTTCGGACACATCCGGTTAATCTTGCCAACTCATAATTTATCGTGCGAGAAAACTATGTAATGTAAAAAGTTTCTCTATGCTTTCTCACTCCGAAAACAGCAGGAAGCAAGAAATCCATCATCAACCACCGAACCCATTTCCACCTCCAAAGTGTGACAGTTGTGACAGTTGTGACAGTTTTCAGCGCCTACCCCCACCTCCCTCTCTTTAGAGGTAACTTATAATATATATAAATATATATATAATAAGTTAAATATAATAATAACAATTTGAAAGCAGCCCGATTTCATATACCCCTCCCCTGAAAACTGTCACAACTGTCACAACTGTAACGCCTCTCTTCTTCTTCTCCCTTCTCTCCTCCTTCATCCATCTTTGTAAAGAAATCATCTACCCATCTCCATCCCCCCGCCCCATCAGTTTGCGGAGATTATCTGGCTTATTCTCCGCAAATTTGCGGAGAATAGACAATAAATCCCCCAAAAACTTGCATGAAAGAGAAATATTTCATATATTTGCAGAAGAAAAGCTGCACTCGGAAATTTGAAAGCAAGCTTTCATTGCGCTCGTTTGCATTTTCTTTGCAGAAGAAAAGCTGCACTCGGCAATTTGAAAGCAAGCTTTCATTGCGCTCGTTTGCATTTTCTTTGCAGAAGAAAAGAAGAAGAAAAAGAAAAGATATGAAACAAGAAAACAACAGAATACAATTACCCCTAGAAGAAATCAAGCTCGCATTCGCAGCTTCATGCGTTGAGGGAGCTGCAAGAAAGCTCGGGGTACCATATATTGAAATATACGAAAGAATGAGAAAGGTTGATTTAATCAACAAGTTCATTCTGCCCCACTACGATACGCTCCACACCGAAAGTCGAGAGTATCTTATAGAAGATGTCATTGAGTGTCTAACTAATTGGGAGAAGAAAGACAGATGAAAATAACTGTTTATCATGGAGCTACAGAAATTATAGAAGCTCCACTTAATCATGTTGGAAGACCAAGGTTAGACTTTGGTCAAGGCTTCTATGTAACCGATTTAAAGAATCAGGCAATCAAATGGGCTAAAACCATAGCCGAAAAAAGAGCAGCACAACCCCTACTCAATATCTACACTCTAGATAGGGATGCTATTCTCGCAGAAGCTCGCTGCAAGATATTTACCGCATACGATAAAGACTGGCTAGACTTCATCGTGGGCAACAGACGGGGCGAAAACCCTGCCAGAGATTACGATTATGTAGAAGGAGGTATTGCTAACGACCGAGTAATCGATACCGTAAACCTATACATGACAGGTTTTTACGATGCAGAATCAGCCCTACAGCAGTTAATATTTCATAAGCCCAACAATCAGATTTGCTTACTCAATCAAACTCTCATCAACAAATACTTAGTATATAATGGAACAGAAAAAATATAAACAGATCAATACAAAGACGCCTGAGATTCAAGAAATGATTCTCAGCTATCAGATAGGTGGCGTAGCATACGAACTGTCACAGCGCCTGGAAATATCTCCAGCTCTGGCTCTCGATCTCTTCTATCGCAGCAAGACCTGTGCCCAACTCCACGATAAGCGTACCGGCCTATATCTCATGAGCAATGGCTACATCGCCGATGATTTCATTTACGAGAAGCAAAGAGGGTACTAAGCCACATTTTTATAAGCGAAGAACTTCCCACAGTTTTTTAGCATCATTCTACTATATACCTCATAAATCGTGTAATAATTCATAAAAAGAAGGTTTTTACTTGGTAGTTTCAGG
>ENA-ORSJ01000103-ORSJ01000103.1-human-gut-metagenome-genome-assembly--contig:-NODE-103-length-91864-cov-9.125184_pt1 | contig 91864 bp, 132 predicted proteins | sample MGYA00242191_ERZ509158 | MGnify/ENA primary metagenome ERZ509158 (study PRJEB26280, sample SAMEA2338623) | human gut metagenome | biome: human gut; feature: human-associated habitat; material: faeces...
TAATATATGTCGTGATAAGATGGTATGTGAAAGGCTGGCGGGAAACAAGAGGATATTATTAGATAAAATACAAGCAGGATAACTTATAGAGAGTGCTCCTGCTTGTATGTTTATGCGAACTACAATAAATTTTAATTCCTATGTTCTTCTCCCCATGTACACAAAGCCGTAAGCATAGGTATCAGAGATCTTCCTTTTTCAGTAAGACTATATTCTACTTTCGGGGGCACTTGAGGGTACTCTTTACGGTTCACTAATCCATCTTCTTCTAATGCTTTTAGCGAATCCGTTAATGTCTTAAAGGTTACTTTCCCAAGATATCTTTTCATTTCGTTATATCGGACGACTTCACGTTTGGAAAGGCAATACAGAATTGGCATTTTATATTTGCCATTGATCAGCGATAGTGTATAGGCAAATCCGGTTCCTTCCAGACGAAAATCATTTTGTTCTTCATTTTCCATTTTGACAATTCTCCTTTATACATCATTACACTCTATTTTGAGATAGTATATATTTTTAATGCATGTACTTATTGTTTATTTATGTATATCATATAATTAAAGCAAAGATAAGTCAACCAGTTAAGGAGACAAGTGATGAGAAATAAACTGAATGAAGTAAAAGAGTTTGATATTATTTCAATATGTGACACGATTCGGATTGCTATGTTTGATGAGCCATATCCATACATTGTCCCGGTTAATTTTGGAGAAGAAATTATAGGTGATTAGGTTGTTTTCTACATTCATACCGACTATGAAGGAAAAAAGAATGATCTGCTCGCAAAGAATCCCAATATTGCGTTTGAAATGGATTGCAATCACGAGCTTTATTATCGTGAGAGCAATATGTCCTGCAATTTCCGCTATGAAAGTGTTGTTGGTACGGGACGTGTAGAGATCGTACTGGAAGAAGAAAAGGAAAAAGCATTGACACTTTTAATGAACCATTATCATCCGGTATCAGTAAAATTTAATCCCAAATTCGTACATATGACACAGTGCATGAAAATTATTGTAAATGATATGACTGCCAAACGTGCCATGCCAAAGAAAAATACACTGGATTACAAAGTAATGCAATTTCAGGGCGAAGTAAGAAGCCCACATATGTACGAGGAGAAAAATAGGTCATGAAAGAATATCAGGGAATGTGTTGTGACAGCAATGGCTGCCATCTGCCAGAGGACAATAGCAAACATTACTTTACAAGAAGAATAAAAAAGCATATAATTCTTTTATAATATATTTAATAAAAGAGGGTAAGAAAACGGAAAATAAAGATAAAAAAAATATAACAAGAAAAAAAATAATTAATTATGTTCTAAACAATCATGTTACATCCAAGGCGGGAATCGCAAAAGAGTTAAACTTGAGTATGCCGACTGTATTAGCAAATGTGAATGACTTGTTAGAAAAAGGGGTGTTGGAAGAAACTGGGGAATATGCTTCAACCGGTGGACGGAAGGCAAAAAGTATAGGGATTAATAAGTCATACTGTCATGCAATGGGAATTTTGATTACAGCGAATCATATAGAAATGGTATTAGTAAATCTTGGAGATGAGATTATAAAAAAAGATCGCATCCGTTTAAAATTTACGGCAGAATTATCCTATTGTACAGAGGTGGCACAAAAGGTCAAAACTTTTCTTGAAGGCGAATTAGCGAAGGATACGCTACTTGGGATTGGAGTGGCGATTCCAGGAATTATTGATCAGAAAGAACGGATCGTTTTAAAATCCCATGCTTTAGGTATAGAGAATTATAGTCTGCGCTTTTTAGAGCAGGCTCTGGAAATTCCAGTATATTTTGAAAACGATGCTAATGCTGCAATGCTTGCAGAAAAAAAACAAAAGTATCCAAATGCGATATATCTGTCTTTGAACCACACCTTAGGAGGTGCATTCTGCATAGATGGAAAGCTGTTTCGAGGGCAGAACCAGAAAGCAGGGGAGTTTGGTCACATGATACTCGTTCCCGGTGGAAGAAAGTGTTATTGTGGTAAATCAGGATGTGCAGATGCATATTGTGCTGCAAGTGTACTGACACAAGATAACAGGCAGTCACTGGATGCATTTATGGAAAAAATTGAAAGTGGTGATGAAAAAATTTTGCAGACATGGAATGAGTATCTGGATCATCTTGCTGTTTTGATATCAAATCTGCGGATGGCATATGATATGGATATCATACTAGGAGGTGATGTGGGAGGTGTATTGTCAGATTATATGATACCACTGGGAGAAAAAGTGATGGCATATAATGGCTTTGAGCATGATGTTTCATACTTGAAAAATTGTTCGTATAAGAAAGAAGCGTCGGCTGTTGGAGCCGCGAAATACTTTTTTACAAAACATATGGTAGAATTGTAAATTTTTTGAACGCAGATAAGCAGTCCACCGCATCTAGTGCGTAGGGCAAGGGGATGTTTAGTCGGTTGGAGTTAAAAACTCCCACTGACAGGTTGCAAAGCGAATGCAGATGTCCGCTTTATATGTGTGAAAAACGAGAAGTTGTGTAAAATTAGAAAAAGATATTATAGTAAAAAACGGAAAGAAAACAGTAACTACGGTTTCCTTTCCGTTTTTGCGTGTTGATTGTGAAAAATACACAAAAAATGTATTTTGAAATTATGAAATATATAAAATTATGAAAAAACATATTGACAAATCGTGTTTACAGGGTAATAATGTAATTACTTTAATAAAACGTTTTATAAAACATAAGATAAAACAATATAAAAAGGAGGAAACAATTATGTTACAGCAGGTAATGACAAATCCAGGAGAAATTATTTTCAGAGAGGTTCCGGTTCCGGAGGTAAAGGAAAATCAGGTGTTGGTAAAGATTATGAATATTGGTGTTTGTGGATCAGATATTCATGTTTATCATGGAAAACATCCGTTTACAAAATATCCGGTAACACAGGGACATGAGGTTTCCGGTGAGATTACAGAACTTGGAAAAAATGTCACAGAGTTTCATGTGGGACAGAAGGTGACGATAGAGCCTCAGGTATATTGTGGACATTGCTATCCATGTCGTCATGGAAAGTATAATCTCTGTGAGGAATTAAAAGTAATGGGATTTCAGACGACAGGAACAGCATCTGAGTATTTTGCAGTGGATGCATCGAAAGTAACACCGATTCCAGAAGATATGTCCTATGAAGAAGGAGCTATGATCGAACCTCTTGCTGTGGCAGTTCATGGTGTAAAACAGATGGGCGATGTGGCTGGCATGAATATTGCAGTCCTTGGCGCAGGACCGATCGGAAATCTCGTGGCACAGGCAGCAAAAGGAATGGGGGCAGCGAAAGTGATGATCACAGATATCAGTGATCTTAGACTGGCAAAGGCAAAAGAATGTGGAATTGATGTGTGTGTGAATACCAAAAATAAAGACTTCGGTGAGGCAATGATCGAAGCATTTGGACCGGATAAGGCAGATGTGATCTACGACTGTGCCGGAAACAATATCACAATGGGACAGGCAATTAAATATGCAAGAAAAGGAAGCACGATCGTACTGGTGGCTGTTTTTGCAGGAATGGCAGAAGTAGATCTTGCAGTGGCAAATGACCACGAACTTGACATTAAGAGCACGATGATGTACCGCCATGATGATTACATAGATGGAATCAGACTGGTAAATGAGGGCAAAGTTCATTTGAAACCGCTTATCTCAAAGACATTTGCTTTTAAAGATTATCTGAAGGCATACCAGTATATTGATGATAACCGCGAGACAACGATGAAAGTAATTATCAACGTCAATGAAAAGTAAGGAGTTCGTATGGAAAATAAATATGGAATTGTCGGAGTTGCCCATGTCGGGCTTCCGACAAACGATTTACAGAAAACAGTTGAGTTTTATAAGAGTCTTGGATTCGAAGTAATTATGCAGACATATAATGAAAAAGCAGGGGAAAAAGTGGCATTTTTACAGATAAAAAATTACTGTATAGAGACTTTTGAAAATGGGCAGGCGGCAATGTCAGACGGTGCATACCAACATGTTGCACTTGATGTGGAAGACATTGAAAGTATGTATCAGAAAATCTGCAATGAAAAATACACAGTTATTACAGACGGAATCGAAGAACTGCCATTTTGGGAAAATGGTGTGAAGTTTTTTATGATTAAGGGACCAAATGAGGAAAGAATAGAGTTCTGTCAGAAACTCTGATAAAAATAGGAGGGACATATGGGAAGCGAAAACAAAAATGGAAAAGTACCGCTGATCAGTAAGATTGCATATGGGTTTGGTGATGTTGGATGTAATTTCAGCTGGATGTTCGTCAGTAATTTTCTGATGATATTTTATACAGACGTGTTCGGAATCAGTATGGCGGCTGTGTCAGCGCTTATGCTTTTTTCAAGATTCTGGGATGCAATCAATGATCCAATTGTCGGGGGACTTACGGATAAAACAAAATCGAAATGGGGACGGTACCGTCCATGGCTGTTAGTAGCGGCACCAATTACAGCGATCCTTCTTGTTATGACATTCTGGGCAAGGCCCGACTGGCCACAGAATGGAAAAATCATTTATATGGTAATTACGTATTGTCTGCTGGTTTTGGGGTATACCTGTGTGAATATTCCATATGGAACCTTGTGTGGTGCTATGACACAGGATATTGATGAACGTGCAAAAATAAATACATCCCGTTCGGTTGCAGCGATGATTGCAATTGGTGTGTTAAATATTATCACAGTTCCACTGCTCAGCAAATTCGGCAGTCACAGTGCAAAGACAGGATATCTGACGGTTGCGGTCATATATGGATGTATTTTTACAGCCTGTCATTTCTTCTGCTTTGCGAAGACGAAAGAGGCAGTGATTACTCCGGAAAAAGAAAAAATTTCTGTAAAGATACAGTTGAAAGCAGTTATGCAGAACAGACCATATCTTCTTGCATTGGCAGGACAGATATTATTTGGATTTACATTGTATGGTAGAAACGCAGATATTCTGTATTATTTTACATATGTGGAAGGGAATGCCTCCTACTACACAACTTATTCGATGTGCATCATTATTCCTTCTATCATAGGGGCAGCCTGTTTTCAGCCATTATTCCGCAAGTTGAATAACAAAGGAAGAACAGCATCTCTCTTTGCTTTATTTACAGGAATTTCCATGTTGTCTATGTTTTTCTTTAATGCCAAAGAAGCACCGGCTATTTTTTATGCATTATCTGGTCTCACACAGTTTTTTTTCTCTGGATTTAATACCGCAATCTATGCAATTATTCCAGACTGTGTGGAATATGGGGAGTGGAAAACCGGACTTAGAAATGACGGTTTTCAGTATGCATTTATTTCACTTGGAAATAAAATCGGAATGGCAGTTGGAACAGCACTTTTAGCAGGATTACTTGGAAAATATGGTTATATTGCAAATCAGACACAAAATGCAACTGTACTTTCAATTATGAAACATGCATTTACGACGATTCCAGGTGCACTTTGGATTGTGACTGCGGTTGTATTATTTTTCTACCGGTTAAATAAAAAACGTTATAACGAGATTGTGGAGGAACTGAAAAATGGAAGAAAAAGTTGATATTGTGGCATTGGGGGAATTACTGATTGATTTTACGGAAGCAGGACACAGTCAGGGTGGGAGAAAACTGTTTGAACAGAATCCCGGCGGTGCTCCGGCAAATCTTCTGACAGTTGCAAGTCATTTTGGGTATCGCACCTCTTTTATTGGAAAAGTTGGAAACGATATGCATGGTAAATTTTTAAAGAGGACACTGCAAACTGAAGGAATCAATACAGATGCTATCGTCGAAGATCCGGATTATTTTACAACACTGGCATTTGTGGAAATCGGTGAAAATGGAGAAAGAAATTTTTCTTTTGCAAGAAAACCGGGTGCAGATACACAGTTAAAAAAAGAAGAACTGGATCAGACATTAATTTCAGGTTGTAGAATTTTTCATTTTGGATCATTATCGCTGACAGATGAACCGGCAGAAAGTACAACGATTGAAGCGGTAAAAATGGCAAAAGCAGCGGGTGCACTTATTTCCTATGATCCAAATTATCGCCCGTCTCTTTGGAAGAGCAAAGAGTATGCAGTGAAAAAAATGAAATCTGTCATAGAATTGGTAGATGTCATGAAGGTATCGGATGAAGAGAGTATTCTCCTGACAGGGGCTAAAAGTTATGAGCAGGCTGCAGAAGAAATTCTTGCTATGGGACCAAAGCTGGTTGCCATTACATTGGGAGAACAGGGCGTTCTTATGGCAACAAAAAGCAGAAAAGAAATCATCAAAGCATTTCAGACACATGCAGTCGATACAACCGGAGCGGGGGATTCTTTCTGGGGAGGCGTATTATGCAGTATTCTTTCTATAAATAAGCCCGTAGAAAAGATGGAATGGGAAGAAATCAGAAAGTGTGCTGTTTTGGGAAATGCAGTTGCAGGATTGTGTGTGCAAAAGCGAGGTGGAATACCTGCGATTCCGATGAAAGAGGCAGTGTTTGAATTTATGCAGAAATAATGAGTGTATGTTGCAATACTGGTTTCTACAGCAGTTTGTGATGTGCTGTCATACCTTGTGAAGTAGTATCTGGAAAATTGATGATTCCGGCTTGACTTAATTTAACATCTCAAATATAATAATTGCATACATCAGAAAACGTTCACTCTTCACCGGATGAGTGGTTAAAGCGTCTGGGAGCAAATCGTAGGTGCAGTAATTTACACTGTAAGATTTGTTTCCGGGCGCTTATTTATTTTGGAGGATAGATGCAATATGAATAAGAAAAAAGAATTATTGGTACAGATTATGTGGGAGCTTGCGGGAAGCATCTTTTATGCAATAGGTATATATAACTTCGCCCTGCAGGCAGAGTTTCCTATGACAGGTTTTTCGGGTATTTCGATTATTTTATACCGGCTGTTTAATATTTCCATTGGTTTATCAACGGTCCTGCTTAATATTCCGGTTGCGATACTATGCTGCAAATTATTGGGCAGGAAATTTTTTGTCAGCTCAATACGATGCATGCTTTTGTCTTCTTTTATTGTTGACTATGTTGCGCCGTTATTTCCGGTGTATCAGGGCGACAGACTGCTTGCGGCATTGTGCACAGGTGTATTTTGCGGAATAGGCTATGCCATGATTTATACAAGAAATTCTTCAACAGGAGGAGCTGATTTTATCATCATGGCTGTAAAAGCATTGCGGCCTCATTTATCGATGGGAAATATCTCTTTTCTTACTGATGTCGGAATTATTCTGGTTGGAGGACTTTTGTTTTGGGATATTGACGGAATGATTTACGGCATGATAGTGAATATACTGTCTGCGGTTGTTATTGATAAAATGATATATGGCATGAATTCAGGCAAAGTAGCCTTTATCGTCACAAAAAATGGAAAGAGAATATGCGATGTAATTGATGAATGCAGTCAGCGCGGAAGCACTATTCTTAAGGCGCAGGGAGGATATAAGCAGGACGATATTCAGGTGGTAATGTGTGCATGCAACAGTAAGGAAATGTACCAGGTGCGTAAATCCGTAAAAGATACAGATCCGGACTCTTTTATTGTGGTTGTTGAGTCTCATGAGGTGCACGGAGAGGGCTTTAAAATGACAAATATTGGAGAAGCGGAGAACTGAAACATACCTGAAACAAATATAGTGTGAAGATTGTATATTAGCTTGAAAAAAGCTATACTAATATAATGATGTAGCGGTTTTATGGCTGAAATTATATATTTGGGAGGTAATTACATGTTAGAAAACTGGATTAAACCACAAATTCCGGAGGAGGAAGAGCTGGATGAGCGCCTGCATGCAGCGCGCTCTAAGCTGTCTGTGCTTCAGATGCAGATTAAGGAGCATGGACTGCCTGTACTTGTGCTGTTTGAGGGCTGGGGTACTGCAGGAAAGGGCAGTGTGCTCGGTAAGGTAATCAAGAATATTGATCCGCGATTTTTCAAGGTCGCAACCATGGACGAGCCGACAGAGGAGGAAAGACGCAAGCCTTTTTTATATAGGTATTTTGTAAAGATTCCGGCAAAGGGGAAGCTTGAGTTTCTTGATTCGGGCTGGATGGATGAGGTAGTAAAGGATGTACTGCACGACAAGATAGGAGAGAAGGAGTACAAGAAGAAAATTGAAAGCGTGAAGCGCTTCGAGCGACAGCTGACTGACAATGGTTATCTTGTTATGAAATTTTTCTTCCAAATCAGCCGGAAGGAACAAAAAAAGCGTATTGAGGTATTAAAGGAGAATAAGGATACCAGATGGCGTGTCAGTGGAGATGAAGACTGGCAGAATAAGCATTATGACAAGTGTCTGCATGTGTTTGACAGATATCTGAATGATACAAATTCGCCTGCAGATCCTTGGTATATAGTTGATGCAAAGAATAGAAAATGGGCTGAACTTCAGGTGCTGGAGACGCTGGTTAGTGGAATAGAGACAGCACTTAAAAACAGTAATCTTGCGGTGCCGCTGTTACAGAATGTGTTCCCGCTTGAGAAGATTCCAAAGCTTTCTGAGATATCACTTGATAAGGAACTATCTGAGGAAGAATACAAAAAGGAGCTCAAAAATCTGCAGTCTAAGCTTAGCGAGCTGCATAACAAGCTATACAGGCGAAAGATTCCTGTTGTCATAGCATATGAGGGCTGGGATGCAGCAGGAAAGGGTGGAAATATAAAGAGAATCACAGGAGCGCTGGATCCGAGAGGTTTTGAGGTGCATCCGATTGCAAGTCCTCTGCCAAACGAGAAAGCCAGACATTATCTGTGGAGATTTTGGAATCGTCTTCCTAAGACCGGGCATATAGCTATTTTTGACAGGACATGGTATGGCAGGGTTATGGTAGAAAGACTGGAGGGCTTTTGCAGCGAGAATGAATGGCAGCGTGCCTACAATGAGATTAATGAATTTGAAAAGGAGCTGTCAGACTGGGGGGCTGTCATCATAAAGTTCTGGGTGCAGATTGATAAGGATACACAGCTGGCTCGATTTGAGGAACGCCAGAATACTCCGGAAAAGCAATGGAAGATTACCGATGAGGACTGGAGAAACAGAGAAAAATGGGATCTGTATGAGACTGCTGTAAATGAGATGCTAAAGAAAACCAATACCACTTACGCACCATGGCATGTGCTTGAGTCAAACGACAAGAAATATGCGAGAATCAAGGCTCTTAAGATTGTGATTGATGCGATTGAAGCTGCTTTGGATAATAAAACAGATAAAAAGTAAAAACAGATGTATATAAATAGAGATATGTAAAAAAGAAGCCGGAATAAAATCCGGCTTCTTTTAAAGTGTTGGTAAATTAATTTGGGTACAAAAAATGCGCCTCCAGGGGCTCGAACCCTGCACACCCTGATTAAGAGTCAGGTGCTCTACCAAATGAGCTAGAAGCGCAAACATCTGTGTGAATATCTGTGTCACACGGACAAATGATATTATACACAGGGTTTTACAAAAATGCAAGTACTTTTTTAAAAAAATTAAAAAAATTATAAAAAAGACTTTAAAACACTAAGTACTCCGTTTTCCCAGTAAGGCGCACAGGTGTGTTTTGCGGCTGCGATAACTTCCTGGCGGGCATTTGACACGGCGTAGCTTATACCGGCATTTTGAAGCATCTCAATATCATTCAGATTGTCACCGAAACAGCATACTTCGTCCGGAAGCAGGTCGAATCTGTCTATGAGGTATGAGAGTGCAGTCCATTTGCTGACACCCTTTGCGTTGCAGTCTACCCATTCCTTGCCGGCGGCTGCCAGGTGAGCTTTTTTATTCCATGCCGGAATGAAAACCGGTGTACACAGCTCTTCGCATTTGTCGGGATGAAAGACAGTGAATTTGATGATGTCATTTCTGTCAAGCCTTGTGATGTCATCAATCTCACGCATCTCAAAGCCGTATGAATCACGAAGCAGGTGAAAGACTGGGCTGCCACCATCCTCTGCAAAGCAGAAATCAGGAGTAGCAGCAAAGTAATCGCATGCAGGCAGCTCATCGCGGACCATCCGGCACATGCCCTTCCATATATCCTCGTCCATAGGATAGGTTTTTAGGATTTCCTTTGGAGTGCGCACGACTGTTCCTCCGTCTGTTATATACAAAAGCTTGTGCTTTATCGGAGCAAACAGCTTAAATTCGCTTGAAAACTGTCTGCCGGAACAGACTACAAATATTATTCCTTTGTCTATGAGCCTGTCGATGACAGACATGTACTCAGGATCTATGAGCAGTGAGCCGTCCTTTACAAGTGTTCCGTCTATATCCGTTGCTATTAGTTTTATCATTATTTATCTCCCCGGGCGTATATCTTTTGAATATTCAACTATATTATTATAAGAAATTATAATCTCATATGCAAGGGACTTATAGTGTATTTATTACTGTTTGTGAAAGAAAAAACCAGAATATATTGAAAGTTTCCTGCTCATATTGTATCATAGTAATACTGGCTTCATCTTCAATGCGTTGAAGCAATGAAAACTAAGGGGACGATATTTACTATGATAGTAGCACTTATTGAAAAAGTTTATTCTTTCTTGTGGGGAGATCTGATACACATTCCGCTGCCCGGCGGTGGGAGCGTGGGAATCTCCCTGCTCATAATTCTTTTGATTCCGACAGGAATTTATTTCACTGTAAGGACAAGACTTTTACCAATCAGAATGTTTCCGGACATGATAAAGGCGCTGACAGGTAAAAAGGAAAATAAGGACAGCCTGTCCACATTCCAGACACTCATTGTCTCTACGGCGACGAGAGTGGGCATGGGTAATCTGGTTGGTGTTGTGGCTGGCCTGCCATATCAGTGGGAGGCGCAGGTGCGGTTTTCTGGATGTGGATAACAGCCATTATAGGTTCATCCACGGCTTTTGTGGAGGCTACACTGGCACAGCTTCACAAGGAGCCGGATCCATTGTACTCAGGCTATCGTGGAGGTCCGGCGTATTACATACACCATTACTTTGAGGATAAATCAGGCAAAAAGAAAAAACATGTTATTATAGCTGTTTTGTTTGCTATATCCGGACTAATCTGCTGGTGTGGCATAAGTCAGGTTATAAGCAATTCAGTTACATCATCATTTGAAAATGCATTTGGCATACCACCTATTTACACTACCGTAATTTTAGTTGCAGTGGCCGCTGTCATTGTGCTTAGGAAAAATGCTACGGTAAAGGTGCTTGACATAGTTGTTCCTATCATGGCGGTGTGCTATTTTGCCATAACCATTTTTATCATAATTAAAAATATAGGCATGATGCCATCGGTTTTTTCAAGGATATTTGAGGAAGCCTTCGGTATCAGGCAGGTGGCTGCGGGAGGCTTTGGAGCGGTGCTCATGAATGGTGTAAAGAGAGGTCTTTTTTCAAATGAGGCAGGCTCAGGCTCTGCTCCATGCGCTGCAGCGGCGGCAGAGTGCGATACTCCTGTAAAGGCAGGACTGACGCAGGCGCTTGGTGTATTTATAGATACGATAGTGATTTGCAGCTGTACGGCAATGATCATGCTCACTGCACCGGAGAATATAGTGGCAGGGAAAGAGGGCATGGATTTATTACAGTCAGCTATGAGGTATCATCTTGGAGATTTTGGAGTTATTTTTATAGCAGTCACATTGTTTTTATTCAGCTTTTCCACCTTCCTTGGTATACTTTTTTATGCAAGGAGTAATGTTGCGTACCTGTTTGGGGATAATTGGATTTCACAGACCATGTACAAGGTGCTGGCTCTTGTTATGCTGTTTGTAGGCGGTATCGCGGCATACACATTTGTCTGGGATCTCGGAGATGTAGGAATCGGCCTTATGACTATATTCAATACAGGTATTCTCTATCTGATGGGTGGACAGGCAATAAAGGAGCTGCGAGTCTTTGAGGAGAGTAATAAAGCACAAAGCAATAGTCAATGCTCACAGCAGGGTGATAACGTAACGCAATAACAATAGGAGATATATAAATATGAAAAGAGAATCATTTAAATCACGTCTGGGATTTATACTGGTAAGTGCAGGATGCGCTATAGGTATAGGCAATGTATGGCGTTTTCCGTATGTGACAGGTCAAAACGGTGGCGGTATTTTTGTACTGTTTTACCTTATATTTCTGGTATGCATGGGACTTCCGGTGCTTACGATGGAGCTTGCTGTAGGCCGAGCCAGCAGAAAAAGTGCTGTGATGAGCTACAAGGCTCTTGAGAAAGAGGGCAGTAAATGGCATATTCACGGATGGATAGCCATGCTTGGCTGCTACATGCTCATGATGTATTACACAACAGTCTCAGGCTGGATGGTTGCGTATTTCTTTAAATTCCTAAAGGGAGATTTTACATCAGGCATGAATACTGATGACACGGCAGCTGCATTTGGAAACATGCTTGCAGACCCCAAGCAGATGGCTTTCTGGATGATAGTTACGGTTGTGCTTGGCTTTTTGGTGTGCAGCCGTGGTCTGCAGAATGGGCTTGAGAAAATCAGTAAATTTATGATGAGTGCTCTGCTCTTGCTTATCATTGTCCTTGCGGTGCACAGTATCACACTTTCAGGGGCTTTGGAAGGAGTGAAATTCTATCTTGTTCCAAATCTGGATGCGGTCTCTGAAATTGGAATAAAGAATGTAATAACAGCAGCCATGAATCAGGCGTTTTTTACGCTGAGTCTGGGTGTGGCCGCAATGGAGATATTCGGCAGCTATATGGGAAAGGACTGCACTCTTGCAGGTGAGGGTGCCAAAATATGTGCTCTTGATACATTTGTGGCTATAATGTCAGGCCTTATCATTTTCCCGGCTTGCTTCAGCTATGGGGTGGAGGTAGACGCAGGACCAAGCCTTATCTTTATCACTTTGCCAAATGTGTTTGTAAATATGCAGGGAGGCCGCATATGGGGCTGTCTTTTCTTCTTGTTTATGACCTTTGCCAGCTTTTCAACCGTTATTGCGGTATTTGAGAATATTATGTCGTTTGCCATTGATATGTTTGGCTGGTCCAGAAACAAGGCTGCGCTAATAAATGGTGTGATAATACTTATTGCAAGTATGCCTTGTGTACTTGGATACAATGTGTGGAGCAATCTGCACATCATAGGAGGCAGGGATGTGCTTGACAGCGAGGACTTTATGGTAAGCAATCTGCTTCTCCCGATTGGCTCATTGGTTTATCTGCTTTTTTGTGTGACAAAGTGGGGCTGGGGCTTTGATAAGTATATAGATGAGGCAAATACAGGAGCAGGACTTAAGATTTCAAGGAAGCTTAAGCCGTATTTTCAGTTCATACTGCCGCTTTTAATTTTGTTTATTTTTATCCAGGGATTGATATAGTTACGTATTTTTGAAAATCGGACAGGAGAGTGTAAAATATGTTAGATCAGAATACCTTTATAGAGACAGTGCAGAGCGTGGCCGAGATTATCAGGACATCAGCGGAGCCTATTGGCAGAGATGAAATCATGTCTTATTTTAAGGATATGGAGCTTAATAAGGCGCAGGAGGATATGGTATTTGAATTTCTCATCACACCACATGAGCAGGAGAATGAGAGTGCAGGTGATTATGAGGATGAACCACAGGACGAATTACATGGGGATGAATCGTCTGAAAATGCTGCATTGAACAATGTAATTTACTCAGAAGGCGATTCGATGGATGCCATAGCAGGTGGAAAGAATAATAAGGCCAAGCAGGATAATGAAGCTGAGCCTGATATAGACGAGGACAGCCTTATCCCGGATTCACCTATGTTTAGGATGTATCTTGAGGAGCTTGAAGAGATACCTGATTACACAAAGGCCGAGCAGGACGATATGTACAAAAAGCTGCTTGCAGGTGATGAGAGTGTGATACACACTATATCAAATTTCTGGCTCAAAAGTGTGCTTGCCATGGCAAAGAAGCTTGCCGTTACATCAGAGGGCTTTGAGGACGTAGTACAGGAGGGAAACATGGGACTTTTCATGTGCCTTACTGAGCTCTGTGGCTGCGGGGATGAGATAGATGTGGAAAAAGAGCTTCTGGATGCCATAGAGGAGTCTATGAAAGAGTGTATCAGGGAGCAGACCGGTGAGGATGAGAGCGAGAATACTGTGGTAGGAAAGGTTTCATTAGTAAACCGTGCAGTGGAGAAACTAAAATCCGATAAGGGTTTCGAGCCGAGCCTTAGTGAGCTTTCAGGCTACACCGGCGTGGATGAGGAGGAGCTTGAAAAGCTTCTTGAGCTTATCAAAAAGGCTGATGTGGAGAAAAATAAACAGGACAGTAAATAATCTGTGTCATTTGTAGATTTGTGTCATATATTAAACCATACCTGAATATATGAAAGGATGGAAAATATATGGCACGATTTACTAATCAGGCACAGCTTCGTTATGGCAACAATGTAGCCAATTCAAATATAGCAGTCGGAGAAATACTGGAGGTGCTTTCTGCTACGAAAACAGCAGTCAAAAACACCTACAATCAAAACGATACAATAACCTATGTGGTGAGCATCGTAAACTCCGGAAATACCGCGATAAACGGTCTGACACTTTCTGACAATCTAGGTGCTTATACCTTTAACACCAACACTCTTGTACCATTAACCTATGTGAATAACACCGCAAAATACTATACAAACGGCACACTCCAGGCAGCGCCTGCAGTAACCCAGGGACCGCCTCTTAGCATAACAGGCATAAATGTCCCTGCAGGTGGCAATGCAACTGTCATCTATGAGGCAGCGTTAAATGAGTATGCTCCTCTTGGCACAGAGGCTGCAGTCACAAACACTGCTACAGTTAGCGGTACCGGAATCACTCCGGTCACAGCAACAGAGACAGTAAATGCCGAGGCTGCACCAAATCTTGCAATTACTAAGTCAGTAAGCCCTGTTCCTGTGACGGAAAACGGTACACTGACCTATACCTTCAGGATTCAAAACTACGGAAGCGTTGCGGCAACCAATACCACAGGCGTGGTTATAACAGACACATTTGCTCCGGTTTTGAACAATCTTACAGCCGCATTAAACGGCACAGCCTGGACTGCAGCTACAGATTACACTTACAATGAGGCGACAGGCACATTTTCGAGTACGGCAGGTGCAATCACTGTTCCGGCGGCAACCTACACACAGGATAGCACAACCGGTGCGTGGGTTGTCACACCGGGTGAGAGCACACTTGTCATCACCGGAACAGTGTAGCAGCAGAGGTGATTAATTTTAAGAATTGTTTAATTTAAGGGATAAAAGTTGAAATATTGATACAAAATATGTAAAATAAATATAGCTATTTATGAATAAGATGATGAAGATGATCATCGGCAGTTTAAAATGATTAACCGGGGGATAAGACAAATGAATAATGCACAGTTAGTGATAGACGAAGTAAAAAAGGCAGTAAAGGGCAAGGATGATTGTATCATCAAGGCATTTGCTGCCTTTTTGGCAGGTGGACATATACTGCTTGAGGATGTGCCGGGAGTGGGAAAGACTACACTTGCAGTAGCTTTTTCAAGGGCGATGGCGCTTGTGAATCACAGGGTACAGTTTACTCCTGATGTGCTGCCTGCGGATATTCTTGGCTTTTCGATGTATCAGAAGCAGACCGGAGAGTTTGTGTACCACGAGGGTGCCGTGATGTGTAATCTGTTTCTGGCAGATGAGATTAACAGAACAAGTCCCAAAACACAGTCTGCGCTCCTGGAGGTTATGGAGGAGGGAAATGTCACTGTGGATGGAATAAGCAGGAAGGTCCCGGAGCCGTTTATAGTGATGGCCACTCAAAATCCAAAGGGCAGCGCCGGTACACAGCTGTTGCCGGAGTCACAGCTTGACAGGTTTATGATATGTATGAGCATGGGATATCCTTCACATGAGGCTGAGATGGATATTGCAAAGGGCAAAAGTGTGAAGGCTGATGAGTATACGATAAAGCCTGTTATGAATGCACAGGGACTTGTTGAGATGCAGGGAGAGGTTGAGAAGGTGTTTATACATGACAGTATTTATTCGTACATTGTGGATCTGGTTGATGCGACAAGGACAAGTCCGTACATTGAGCTTGGAGTGAGTCCTAGAGGTACGATTGCGTGTGTTAGGATGGCAAAGGCATATGCGTATCTGAGTGGGCGAAGCTATGTCATACCATCTGATGTGGTTTCTGTATTTGCGGATGTGACAAAGCACAGAATCGTGCTAAATACCAAGGCGAGAGTATCACATGTATCAGAGCTTTCAGTGATAGATGAGATACTAAAGGCTGTTAAACAGCCGACAACTTATGTGAAAAAGGCAGGTAATCGTGATTAGTTTTTTGATAGGAATAATTACTGCGGCAATAGTTTTTTATATGTCGATGATATACGGTAATGCTGCGCTGGCACTGCTTGGCTGCTTTATGTGTGTGTTTATGGTGCTGACATTTATAGCATTGCTTGTAAAGGTGCACCGGGCAGTGGCAGCTATAAAGATTCCGATAGCTATCGCCACACAGGGCGAGAGCATCAGGGTGAGTCTTTCCTGCCGGCTGAAGGAGGCAGGCTTTGATGGTGTAAAATACCGTGTAACGGTGAAAAATAATTTATCCGGCGAAAAAAGTACAAAATGGCTGTCAGGAGGCAGTGATTTTTTGTACAGCGTGAACCTATGCGGCAATTATGAATTTGAGCTTGTAAGGATAAAGCTATATGATTTTTCAAGGCTTTTTTATGTCACGAAAAGAGTTAAAAAATATGCAAATGTTGAGGTGATGCCGCAGATTGATGAGATTCCTGTGAGGATAACGGACAGAGTAAGAAATTTCTTTGGGGATTCTGATATCTATGATGATTTAAGACCGGGATATGATCCGTCGGAGCTGTTTGATGTCAGGGAGTTTCAAAACGGTGACAGGCTGCAAAGTGTGCACTGGAAGCTTTCTGCAAGGACTGATGAGCTGATGGTAAAGGAAAACAGCCTGCCAAAGGCATGTGCGGTGGCCATAGTAGCAGATTTAAGGGGGATAAAGAAGTGCAGACAGGCAGATGCTTTTATGAAGCTTCTTGTCTCGCTTTCTTTTTCGCTTATGGATCAAAAATGCTCTCATTATGTGGCGTGGTATGATACCGCCATAAACGATATTGTGAGAGCCAGAGTGGATGACGAGGAGGGCTTTTACATATTTTTGAACAGTTTTCTTAAAATAAAGCCGGATACAAAGAATGATGCGCTTTTTTTGTATGAGGAAAAGTATCGGGCAGAAAAGCTTGTGTGTTTGCTTAGCGTGGACGGAAGACTTCAGATAAAAAGGGGAGAGGAGATAGTTGGCAGAGCGGATGAAAAAAACGAGATTGTCATTTAGGAAAAGCAGATGGCAGAAATCTGACGCAAATGAGATAAAGCCTGATTATAATAATGCATTTACAGTGCTTGGTGTCCTGCTTACTGAGCTTGCCAATGCAGCTGCCGCAGTACTTCTTACGGTGTGTGCAGTGTCTGTTGTGAATACGACCGTTTCACATGTGAGATGCCCATATTATGTGTATGTGTGGCTGTTTATTTTTTCGGTGATAAGCGGCTTTATAAACAGGCTTACATCGCTTGACACAAGAAAATGGGTGCGCCATGCGATAAATACGGGGCTGCTGCTTGTATTTCTGCTTGGAGTGTTTATTGCAAACTGGCAGGCTGCAGGGCATATAAAAGCCGGCTTTTTATATGTAAAGGGCAGGTATCTTGAGATAATAAATGTGTACTATGGCACTTCATTTGTCTGTCCAAAGGGCGATAAAGCCTATGCGGGGGCATTTGTTGGCTTTGTATCGTTTATAGTTATGCTTTTGCTGGTGACACTGGCGGTTCAAATTAAAAGAAGACGCATACTCACATTATTTCCAACGCTTATGCTTGCGGTACAGCTGTGCATAGGCAAAAGTCCAAGTGTCAGCGAGGTTGTTATGCTCACGCTGTGTACACTCTGGTGCCTTATCGCAGATGGCAACGCACGCACAGTGGCAGGATATGATGCAAATGGCAGTGCACAGGGCAATGAGGCTTTAAGGATAGCGGCGGCGTTTTTATACATGGCGGCGGTGTCTGCAGTACTTTTCATATGTGTATTTACATTTAAACCTCTTGCTGATACACTTGCCGATAAAAAGCCACAGATGCTTGCCTTTCAAAAGGATTTGGAGGGCAGCGTAAAATCATTCTTCAGCGTGGGGATTGATTTACAGGATGGCACGGTTAGTAATCACTATCCAAGCTACAGTGAAAAAACAGTGATGACGGTAGAAGCAAAGGCAGGAGTACCTTCTAATATTTATCTGAGAAGCTTCTACGGTGATACCTATGAGAATGGCAGATGGATTAAAAAGTCTGATTTTTCCGGGATGGAAAAAGAGTATCACGATGCTTCAAGGATGACAGCGTGGCAGAATGCAATCGGATTAGCCACGCTGCTTGATGGTTATTATGATGATGAGACCAATCCGGCTACCGAAAAGTATACAATCACGATGAAGAAGCTTTCCACCAAATACACCTATTTGCCGTACTGTATCGACCCATACAGTATAGATGCAAAGGGTGATATAGATTTTGACGAAGACTTTTTTATCACAAAGGATAAAGCGACAAAGACTATCGAGGTGTCGGCGTGTCCAGGCTTTTTCGATGGTAGTCTGGAAATGTCTATCCTTGAGCCGGAGCAGCCTCTTGAGGTCAACAATGATTTCTATGCGGCATACAATAATTATGTAATGGAAAACTATACTGCAAAGCAGGGCGGTGACGGAATTGTTGCGGAAGATGCAAAGTGGCTTCTTAGGACAGGACAGCTCACAAGCAATATGATGTACACAGGCTATATAAGAGAAAATGATGCTAACAGGATAGCGGCAGCACAACTGGTGCAGCAGTTTCTGACATCGAAAGCTTTTAAGTACAGCAAAAATCCTCCCTCCACAGGCGGTAAGGATGTGGTTGAAAATTTTCTCTCAAATAGCAGACAGGGCTTTTGTGTGCATTTTGCATCGGCTGGCACGATGATACTCAGACAGATGGGCGTTCCATGCCGTTATGTAAGCGGATATTGTGCAAAGGAGGACAGCTTCAAATCCGGTGAAAATGATGAGGATATATGTGAGGTGAAGGATTCGCAGTCGCATGCCTGGGTTGAAATATATCTGGATGATTTCGGATGGATTCCGGTGGAGATGACACCGGGATATTTTGAGTATGTGACAGGTGAGAATCCGTTTGACTATATTGGAGTCAACGGAAAGAAAACAAACACCGGTGCTGCTTATAATGATAGTGAGCATATGAATGATACTGCGGCAGATGAAGATAAAGCAGATGAAGCTGCAGCAAATGAAGATACAGAAAATACAGATTCAGAAAATGATGACAAAGCAAAAGATGATACATCAAAAGCTGTAGCAAACAGTACATCAGGTGATGGCAGTGAGAATGCTTATGGTTCACAGTCAGGTGCTGATAAACGCACAGACACTCATAGCTCAAAAACAGGACTTCATATACCACCGGCGATTTTAAAAACCTCACTCTGTGTGATTTTTCTGACTGCACTTACAGCCATCATAGTTTATATCAAAAGGCGAAGAAATATTTTGTGGGAAGCAAGACTTGCAAAAAGGGTGAAAAAAGGCCGTTACAGCAGGGCAGCAATAATGATAAACAACCGCATCTACAAAGGACTGGGACATCCTTCAAAAAACAGGACAGATGAGCTTTATCTGGCCAACCTGAAGGAAAAATACTGCGGACCGGATTATTGCGGAATCCACTGGGACGAGTACATGCGCATCATACAAAAGGCTGTGTATTCATCAGAGGGTATCACAGGTGAAGAATGCTTTATGGTGATGGAAACATGGAGGCGTCTGGAGAAAAAAGACATTAGACATAATTCACAAAAAAACATGTATAAAAACAGCATGATTAACAAAAAATAAATTCGTTGGGAAAATTGTGTTGAAATGATAAAGCTTCTGTGATATAAACTTTAACAGACGTGTTACTTTTAGGGAGGCATTTGTCGTACATAACTTTTAACAGGGTTAGTGTATGATAAGTGCCTCCTTTTTGTCGCTGGAGCAAAAAAGAATGATAGGTGCAAATCGGTACATACCCTGCATTTATAGGAGGAAAAGCTCATGAAAGACAAAATTTTTGGTGTCCTGCAGAGAGTAGGACGAAGCTTCATGCTTCCAATCGCAATCCTTCCGGTAGCAGGCTTGCTTTTAGGACTCGGAAGCTCATTTACCAACACCACAACAATTGAGACCTATGGTTTACAGTGGCTGCTCGGAGATAAGACTATACTCCATGCACTTCTTGTAATCATGAATGCGGTCGGAAGTGCCATATTCGATAACCTTCCGCTCATTTTTGCGGTCGGAGTAGCAATCGGAATGGCAAAGAAGGAAAAAGAGGTGTCAGCACTTTCAGCAGTCATAGCATACTTTGTTATGAATGTATCAATCAATGCGATGCTCAAGATTTCCGGAAAAATCCTTGCAGACGGAAGCATTGCAAAGGATGTGCTTGATGGAACCATCACATCAGTATGTGGTATCCAGTCGCTGCAGATGGGCGTGTTTGGCGGAATTATCGTAGGACTGGGAGTGGCAGCACTGCACAACCGTTTCTACAAGATTGAGCTGCCGAATGCATTGTCATTTTTCGGTGGAACAAGATTTGTGCCTATCATCTCAACCGTGGCATATCTGTTTGTAGGAATCCTAATGTATTTTATCTGGCCGACAGTGCAGAACGGAATCTATGCACTCGGCGGAGTGGTGACAGGAACAGGATATTTCGGAACACTTCTCTTTGGTATTATAAAGAGAGCTCTTATTCCATTCGGACTGCACCATGTATTTTACATGCCGTTCTGGCAGACAGCAGTCGGTGGAACGATGGAGGTTGCAGGACATATGGTTGAGGGTGGACAGAACATCTTCTTCGCACAGCTTGCTGACTCTGCAAACATCGCACATTTCAGTGCCGATGCCACAAGATATTTCTCGGGAGAGTTTATTTTCATGATTTTCGGTCTTCCGGGAGCAGCACTTGCAATGTATAAATGTGCAAAGCCGGAAAAGAAAAAACAGGCAGGAAGCCTTTTACTTTCTGCAACACTTGCATGTATGTTTACAGGAATCACAGAGCCTCTTGAGTTCTCATTCCTTTTCGTAGCACCGGCTCTCTTTGCAGTACAGGTAGTGCTCGCAGGAAGCGCATACATGATAGCACATATTTTAAACATCGCTGTAGGACTTACTTTCTCAGGAGGATTACTTGATTTCTTCCTGTTTGGTATATTGCAGGGAAATGAAAAGACAAGCTGGCTGCTCGTGATTCCGGTGGGAATAGTATATTTCTTACTGTATTACTTTATTTTCAGCTTCCTTATAAAGAAGTTTGATTTCAAGACTCCGGGCCGTGAGGATGACGATACAGAGACAAAGCTATACACCAAGGCAGATGTAAATGAAAGAAAAGCTGCTAAGGATACAAAAGCTTCTGACGACAAAGCGACTGTAGACGAGCTCTCGCAGACTATATCACGAGGTCTCGGCGGCAAAGCCAATATCTCAGATGTGGACTGCTGTGCGACAAGGCTTCGTATCACAGTAATAGACCCTGACAAGGTAAACGATGCGCTTCTTAAATCAACAGGAGCATCAGGAGTCGTGCACAAGGGACAGGGAGTACAGATTATCTATGGACCAAGAGTAACAGTGATAAAATCAGATCTGGAGGATTATCTTGCGAGTGTGACAGAGGAGCATTTCGAGGATGATGCAGCAGAAAATAATACAGCAGGCGCAGATGAGGTGAAGAACGAAAATGCAGCTTCGGCCACTGATTCAAAAACAGAAGATTCAAGCACCGCTTCAGATAAAGCACAGGAAGCTGCTGACACCAAAGAACCGACAAGCACAGTTATCATCTCAAGCCCGATGACAGGAATAGCAGCAGACCTCTCAACAGCGCCGGACGAGGCCTTCGCCGGCAAAATGATGGGTGACGGAGCAGTAGTCACACCTGAGGAGGGGGTAGTTGTAGCACCTGAGGATGGAACTGTTTTATTCGTTTTTGATACAAAGCATGCTTTGGGATTTACAACCGACTCAGGAATTGGTATGATAATCCATGTAGGAATCGATACAGTAAAGCTCGAGGGTAAAGGCTTTGACGTACAGGTTGAGGCAGGATGCCATGTTAATAAGGGCGACGTGCTCATGAAGCTTGACCTTGACTACTTAAAGGCTAACGCACCATCAGTTACAACTCCTGTCATCTGCACAGAGCTAAAAGATAATCAGAAAATCCGCCTCATCACAGACGGACCGATTAAGGCAGGAGAGCCTCTCTACGCAGTTGACACCTACGAGAAGTAATTCATACTTTATGATAATTGAATTGTCCGGTTATGTTAATAATAAATAGTTCGTATAAATTATCAGGAGTACATTAATAAATGTCAGGGGAATGATATGTACAGAATCACAAAGGTCTTAAATCATAATACAGTGCTTGCGGTAAAGGACAAGAGCGCAAGAGAATATCTTATAGTCGGAAAGGGTGTGGGTTTTGGAAAGAAAATTACACAGTCTGTCGAGCCAACGGAAGAGGATTCACTGTATGAGCTGACCCAGACAAGGGACAGAGGTCCGGCAAAGGATATAGTAAAATCCATCGAGCCGGAGTATCTGGAGATTGCAAACACACTGCTCGATAATGCAGAGCATGAGTTTGGTCATATAGACAGAAGCATATTGTTTCCTATGGCAGATCATATAGCATTTGCTGTAAAGCGTATGGAAAACAAAGAACAGATCAGCAATCCTTTAAACGATGACATCCGTGTGATGTTTTATAGGGAGTATAAGATAGCTGAGAATATACGCCATATACTAAAGGATAAAAAACAAATTGATATAATTGATGATGAGATCGGCTACATTACTCTTCATATTCATACATCCTTAAACAATTCAAAGGTATCGGATGCCATGGAGATGGCGGCAGCAGTTCGAAAATGCGCCACATTTATAGAGGAAAAGATCGGAAAGCACATAGATGTCACTACTATGGCTTACAACCGCCTCATGAACCATATCCGCCACATGGTATCAAGAGCCGCGACCGGAGAAAAATTAAAGGTTGATCTCAATCAGTTTATCGAGAAAAATTACCCGGAGTCATTCGCACTGGCAGGTGAGATATGTAAGGAGCTTGGAAAGGACTTAAATCATGAGTTTTTGGACAATGAGACAGGCTACCTTGCCATACATATCGAGCAGATTAAGTGTGATGAGATGATAAGTGAATAAAAAATGTGAAAACCTTCCTGCATATTAGGTTATATGTGGGAAGGTTTTTTCGTGAAAAAGAACAGCACCGGAAGAAATGAATGGGGATTTGCGTAAGAAAATGGATATAACGAATGGGGATTTGCGTAAGAAAATGAATATAAAAAATGGGGATTTGCGTAAGATTATGTACAAATCTTCCTTAATGTGGTACACTACATAGTTGTATCAACAAACATCCGATACACAAAATACATATGAAATCAATTTAAAGGAGATATATATACCATGAAACTCGGAATCGTTGCCACGAGGGGTATTTAACATAGTTCATTATATCCTCATAAACCGCAACATACCTTAATTTTACGATGTTTCACATGAAATCTTAATTTTATATAATTCGTTATATATTCACATAAATAAACAAAAAATGGTACACTATTGGTACATGAATGGTACATGGAAAAACCTTATGCATGACAATAATTAGAGAAGAACATGGAAATGCTCTTCTCTTTTTTTATGCCACAATTTAGGCATAAGGAGATGATGTTGTGTTTGACGATGAAGTAAGAGAACAAATATTTGCTAAAAGCGAGTTACAAAAAATCGACCTAATGACATTGTCTCTCGTCATTAAAGCAATAGAGGAAGTTTTGGAGGAAAACAAAGATGAACATGCCGTATCAGCAACCAATGATGAATTATACACCTAATTATGGAGCGTATCAGTACAACCCAATGGCGAACCATCAGAGATACCAACAGCCCGAACCAACGCAAAGCATAAGTGGCAGAGTAGTACAGGCAGTTGAGACTATTAATCCCAACGAGGTGCCGATGGATGGCAGTGTGGCATTTTTCCCAAAACAGGATTTAACAGAGATATACGCTAAGAGTTGGAATGCTGACGGAACAATACGCACATTGACTTTTAAGCCGGTTTTGAACGATAAGACAGACATTTTATCAGGTGACACGGAAAAACTTGAATTTGACCTATCAGAGAAAGCCACAGAGGGTATTATGGCAAAGCTCAACGAACTATCAGAGAAAATTGAGCAATTATCTTTAGGAACGCAAAGAAAAACTCCACGAACACAAAGTAAGGAGAGTGAAAAAGCATGAATGTAATGGGAATAATGCAACAGATAATGAGCAATAACCGCGTAATGGGAAATCCAATGATTAAGAATGCAATGAGCATGGCTCAAAGCGGAAACAGCAAAGGAATTGAGCAAATGGCAAGAAACCTATGCAAGGAAAAAGGCATTAATCCTGATGATGTAATGAAGCAAATTAGAGGTAATTTTGGGATATAGCATATGAGAGGACGTGCGCACGGCTCTTTATGAAATAAATTTTGGAGGTAAAACAGATGTTCAACACAGGAAATTGTCCAAGCGTACCTATTGTGGCGAATTTGGACGGAAACAACGGAAATAACTGGAATGACGGCTCATGGCTTTGGTTCCTTATCGTAGTATTTGCGATATTTGGGGGCTGGGGTAACGGCTTTGGTGGTTTCGGTGGCGCTAATGGCGGTGTCGGCAGTGAAATCCAGAGAGGATTTGATAATTCAGCAGTTATCAGCAAGTTAGACGGCATTTCCAACGGACTTTGTGACGGCTTTTATGCCATGAACAACAGTATGCTCACAGGTTTTAATGGTATTAACACAAACATCATGCAGACCGGCTATGGCATACAACAGGCAGTAAACGCTGACACAGTTGCTAATATGCAGAATACCAACGCTTTACAGTCACAGCTTGCTAACTGCTGCTGCGAGACAAGAGAAGCCATCCAAGGCGTAAACTACAACATGGCTACTAACACTTGTGCTTTACAGAACACAATGAACAATAATACAAGAGATATTATTGACAGCCAGCAGGCAGGAACAAGAGCTATTCTTGACTTCCTGACAAATGACAAGATTGCAACCTTACAGGCGGAGAATAACGATTTGAGAAGAGCAGCTTCACAGGATAGACAGAACGCGCTTCTGACTACTACAATGGCAGCGCAGACAAATCAGATTATTGACGCAGTAAGACCTACACCGGTTCCATCTTTCCCGGCTTCTAACCTTTATGGTTATGCATATGGCTGTGGTTGTAATACCGGATGTGGCTGCTAAAAGTAGCAGCTAAAAGTAGCAGCTACGCAAAATGAATAATTGAGTATCTTAATTGAGTTTAACTCGATTATGTCTGCTAAGCAGTATTACTTGATGTTACCGACACAAATGTCGGGAAGATAAAGGGCAGACTATAATGTTTGCCCTTTTGCACATTGAAAACCGAATATTAGTTGATGATTTGTAGATTTGATTTTTCTAAAAAACTTGAATTTTGGGGTTGACTTTTTGTGCGTACTATTATATATTAAATGTGCGGACAGAAAGTGAGGTGTTTAAAATGTCTCCACGCACAGGCAGACCTAAATCTGAAAATCCAATGAATGATAGGATTTATGTAAGAGTAACAAAACAAGAGAAAAAAGAAATTATGGACTTTTCTTCTGAAAGTGGTTATTCAATACTAGAACTAATCAGAATTGGCATTGAAAAGATAAGAAGTCAAAAAAAATAAAGTGTTGCACCGCTACCAACGAACACAACACTTTAAAAGCACCAATCCGAAAGAGATTGATAAATCTATTCTATCAGTTTCTTTCGGAAAATCAAGTATTTTTTGAAAGGATAAGATATTATGGAATTAGAACGCAAGAGTATTGATGAAATGACAAAGGCAGAGCTTAAAAGGGAGCTAGATGGCCTTAGATGTGAGTATGACACATTAAAAGTCAAGGATGACATTATCAAGATATTAGACCGTATGCCAACGAGCATTGAGCTAGAGGAAATAAGGAAGTATGCCGAAAAGGTGTATCAGAAGTCTATAGATAAGCATTGGTATTTTCTGAATGGAGTACACGACAACATCTGCAATATGGTAGACAATCTATTGGAAACAGGAGATTATAGCACACTAAACTATCTGAACTGTTTTGTATATGGTAAGTTATTAGACGAAAATCCGACCGCAACGGAGGGAGTAAAGACAATGACAGGCGATATGGAGAAACTGTTGCTGAAACACTTAATGGCAGAGAGAGGCGGTGTGGCATAATGAATGCGATTAACAATGTAATAGATATGAGAACACCTATTGAAGTTGCACTTAACATTGATAGCGAGGGTATGACAACAGCTAGAAAGTTGTATGACTTTTTAGGGCTGGCACAAGGGCAGTTTTCAAGGTGGGCAAAAACTAATATTACAGATAATGAGTTTGCTACAGAAAATGAGGATTATTGGGGGTTCGACATTGATGTCGAGGGTAACAAAGCGGTAGATTACAAGCTCACTGCTCATTTTGCCAAGAAGTTATCTGTTAAAGGTAATTCAGAGAAAGCGGAACAGGCAAGGGAATATTTTACAACTGTAGAGGAAAGAGTAAAGCAAAAAGCTATTGATATATCCCAATTGTCACCCGAGCTTAAAATGTTCAACACAATCTTTCAGTCAGTAGCACAGCAACAACTTGAACAGAAACGACAGGCGGAGCAGATAAATAAAGTTGAGCAGACTGTTGACAATATGAAAGAGATATTTACACAGCCTATCGGAGATTGGAAAGCTGAAATCAATGCAAGGGTGCGTGAAATTTCAATCAAGAGCAAAATTGACTATCAGATACTTTACAATCAACTCTACGGAGAATTGGAAACCACTGCACATTGTAGCTTAAAGAGATTGCAGGACAATAAGAAAAAGCGCATGGAGAAAGCGGGCAATACCAAAACAGCAATTAAGAATGAGACAACAAAAATTGCTATTATCTTTGAAAAACCACAACTTAAAGCTATTTTTGAAAATATCGTCAAGAAATATGCTATGAGTTATTGTGCATAATCAAATTTAGAAACCATCAACTAATATCGGTTGGTGGTTTTTTATTTTATGAAAGAGAGGTAATAAAAATGGCTGAATTTTCAAGCATTGCAACACAGACAGTTGCAGTAAATGGGAATGTATTATTTACAGATGCGCCAACATCTGTATGCAATAAAGGATATATTTCGCACAGAACAGGGAGCGGATTAATTAACCTTAAAGGCGCTACCAATACTTGTAAAGCAAAGTACAGAGTAGAATTTAACGGAAATATTGCAGTTCCTACAGGCGGAACCGCAGGAGCAATTTCATTAGCTATTGCTGTCGAGGGCGAGCCGGACTTATCTACACTGGCAATCTCTACACCAACAGCAGTTGAAGCATTTAACAATGTGTCTATGGCAACAGATGTATGGCTTCCTTGCGGATGCTGTCAGGCAATTTCTGTCAAGAATACATCTGCACAGGCTATCAGTGTTGCAAATGCTAACATCACAGTAAATCGAATTGGTTAGGGGGCGAGAGTATGCACGTTGAAAGAATACACAAAATGCAGGAGTGTCTTACAGAGAAAGCTGTCAACGAGCTTGAAAAGGGCGTTGAGAATGTTGACACTTCCGAGATGGGACAGGTCGTAGATATGATAAAAGACCTTGCAGAAGCTGAGTATCATTCAATAATTTCCAAGGCTATGAAAAAGGCTGATGAAGAGGAAGAAGAGTACGACAAAGAACTCCTAAGAAGTCTTAAGGCAGAATATGGCGAAGAAAGTGGCAGAAGATATTACGACCAATATCGCTATGCAAATGGCAGATTTGCCCCTAAAGGTCGCGGAACACGTAGAGGATATGAGGAACCGCCTTATTATCACATGCCGGTAAACTACAACGACATGGAGTATATGCGCGACATGGATAAGAGCCGAGGTAAGATGTACTACTCTGAACCGATTGCACCACATGTGAGTGAAAGCAATTATGACAGAGCAAAGAGACATTATACCGAGACAAAGGAAATGCACAAAGGAGCCTCTACAGAGGACAAAGAGCATAAAATGAAAGCCCTTGACATGTATATCCGTGAATTAAGCGGAGATATATCAGAGCTTTTAAACGATATGACGCCCGATGAACGCAACCTTTTACGCACCAAAATGAGCAATCTTGCGTCAAAACTGTAATTATTAAGGCTATGGGTAGTAATGCTCATAGCCATTTTTAGAGGGTATAAGCATGGATATAAGAGTTAATGATACATTGTGGCACATACAATTTAAAAAGCCTACATCAAGCGAATTAAGGCGGTCTGACGGCACAATAAGCCTAGGAGTAACCGACAATACAACCAAGACAGTAGCGATAGCTGATAATGTGTCTGATTACATGGCTGACAAAATACTATGCCATGAGCTAGTGCATGTGTACTCGTTCTCATACGGCTGTGACATTGACATAGAAACAGAAGAAATAATCGCAGACTTTATGAGCTTATACGGACGGAATATTGTATACACGGCTGACAAAATATTTAATTTATTGGAGCAGAAATATGGATAAAATAGACAGACTATTAGAATACATACACCGGACTAATCCGGAAATGACACGGCAGAAATTGATTGAAAAACTAGGAGAGAGTGACTACAGTGCTAAGAGCATTTATTTTTTGGCGATTCAAAATTCCTAAAAATTTTGTCAAGAATTTTTGATACCCCCCTACCTTTAGAGTTTTTTGATTTCAAAAATCCGTTCGCAAAATTTTACAAAAACTTGCCGAGAACTTGCAAAGAACTCACACCGCACTTTAATTGAGTGAAGTTTTCTGAAAGTTCAAACATTTTCCATGAGTTGGTGCGCCTGGCTTGTTAGATATTGCGCCCGGCACAACTCGCCACGGCTTGACGGCTTGCAATGCTATAATTATATTTTTAGGCATTGTAAACGGCTCGTTTTGTGGCTTATTATAGCGCACTCGATAAAATCCGCGCTAACACGTTTAAAAGCCCTTAGAGAGTCAAATACACGGCTTTAAATGCGTATATCATAAAATCATAGAATATTTTTGTTTATTTGTCAATGTACATATGCCCGGATGCATAGCCGGATAACTTGCGACAGCTCGACAGCGCGCCAAAAAGGGATATAAATATCCCTAATGATAACGCGTGATATATTTTCCGGCTTGATAGTCACAAAATAATGTGACCGGGTGAACATGCGCATGTTTTTCGACAACTTGCAACCATTCACCGCACCTTTGAACTGTTATTTTTAACTCGTGTGATTCCATCCACTCTATGCGGTCATACTTGATATAATCAAAGTCGCTTATTTTTGATACTTCATAGCCTAGCGCCTTGACGCGCTTATATATTTCTTTTTTCCCTAAATACTCATAATTAGACATAATACACCCCCCTAACTATAACAAGCCTTAATTATTGGGCTTATATAGTTTTTGCGGTTTAGGTAGTTATTAAAAGCTGTCCGCCGGTATTCCTTACCACTAATAAGCGCGGTAATATCGTCACATGCGCCCGACTCTGCGACAGCTCTAAAAATATCCGTTATCGCTTTTCGTGTGGCGCGCTCGCTTGCCTGATATTCCGGCGCGCTTTGATATTTGCCGTTGTAGCGTGCTCTTATTTCACGTTCTACAGCGTCAAGACTGTTTAGCTCGTTACCCATTCATTAACCCTCTTTTCTGTTTTAGTGCGTGGTTTATAGGCTACTTTTTGACCTTTTCGCGGTTCATACGTGCGTTAATCTGTTTTTATTAGGTGGTAACGCAAAGCACCTATAAAGGGCGCACAATTATTCGTTCAGGCGTTGCACCTCTTGAGCCTGATATAAATATAAAGGCATTTATAAAACCTCTTGACGCGATTATTTACCGGACGCGCGGACGGAGTGCAATATATACAGCCGTAAAGCCGTATAAAAGCACCTATAAAAAATATTGAATTAATTAATACAAAGCCCGAAAAGCCTTATCCAACGCTTGCCGGCAGTATGTTCGTACTGCTCTAAAAAAATTTCCTCACTTTCTCCGCAAAATGGACAAGGCGAAACAACTATATTTTTTCTGCAATTCTTGGCTTTGATAAATTCCATATACAACACCATCCTTTTATTTTTGTCCTCTTATGAGGTAAAGCAAGCCGGGGAATCGAACCCCGGAAAAGTTGGCCTTGCTAATTTGCTAAAATCTGTCTTGCTGTATTAAATATATAAAGCCGGTTGAAGGAGTGACGCTTGAAGTCTCCATTTTCTGCAATTGTGCGCCCAATATTTTCATATTTGAGACTTACAACCATTAAGTATTTCTCTAGCAGCTCATCCGGGCATTTTAGGCACTCAATAGCGTTTTCTATTGTGCTTTTATTACTATTGCAGTGTATGCCCTCAATACGTATTTCTTTTTCTTTTTGCAGTTTGTCAAATTCTTTCAGTAGTTCCGCTTTTGTCATATAATCAACCATCCTTTCATTGCGTGCCCTGTCTCATCAGTGCAAGTGGGGCAATTCCTACAGACCGCCGGGGCGGCGGTTTCGACTATGCTATTCTAACAACTGCATTTTCAATATTTGAGAAGTGGAAAAGTTCCCCGGTTTCAATATTTTCAAATATTACAGATGGCGCAAAGGTTTCAAATGGTGCAAACACATCACCCTTGCAGGTGTATGGGCTTTTTTCTGTGTTCCAATCGATTCCAAGTTTTCCGGCTTTTTCGTACACACGAAAAACCTTGCCATAGTTTCTGGTTTGTATCTCCTTATTGTGCAAATCGTATAAATGTACTTTGATTGTATCGTTTGTTTTCATATTTAGACCCTCTTTCTTATCTGTTTACTATTTCGTAAATCTGCGCCAATTTACAATATTCTTCACATTCTTTTTGTTTTGAGCACTTGGAACAATCATTTTCGTAAGTGCCACAAACCTTTATCAACTCTTTCTCAAGTTCTTCGAGTCTTTCCAATTTCTTCATATTCTTACATCTCCTTTAGTTTGTTTGCTTTGCAAACATATTTTGCAATCAGTTTTTCGTTACTGCTGATTTGCTTTAATTTCTCAATCCTGTTATTAATCTTATTGGTAATATACGACAACCATTTGTCAAACTCTTCTTTGCTATGCGCTTCTTTTGACGCTACACCATCAGCAAGATAAATAAAATCTTGGTCAAGTGCTTCTGTAAGGCTTTTCACTGATACAAACATATTTTTTACCTCCATATTGTAAACTATTTTGTTCCTTGTCTTTCGACTTAACATTATAATAGCACTAATATTGGTGTATGTCAACACTAAAATTAGTGAAAATAAAATATTTTTATTAGTTGACTTTAAAAACGTTTTAAAGTATCATAAGAGAATAAAAATATAATATAGAAAAGAGGATTGAAAAACATTGATTAAATACAAAATTGATGTACTCAAAGAGCTATCTAACAGAGGCTACACAAGTACTAGAATAAGAAAAGAGAAAATATTGAGCCAAGCTACTATGTCCAATATAAGGAATGGTAAAAGTATAACACTAGATACATTGAATACTATATGCATTATATTGCGGCTGCAGCCTAGTGATATAATAGAAATTGCCCCAACGGATGACGAAAAAATAAAATATTTTTAGCACTAATTTTAGTGTTGACAAATGCGAAGAATAGTGATATTATAATTACAGATTAAAGAGGTAGCACCGAAAGGAGAAATATTATGACAGTTAAAAACGTTTTAGAGAAGGTATATTGTCCAGAAAAATGTACACCTGTTTTAGTGTATAACAATGTTCACAAAGAGCATACAAGCTTTGAGTATGGCGATTTTTTAGACGAAAAAGTGCATCCGAATTATTTAAATGAAGAGGTTGAGAGCTGGAAGCAGGGGTCAAATCATGGTGTTGTTTCCATTATTTTAAAATAATTTAGGAGGTGTAAATATGAGAATAAAGGGCATTGGAACCATAGCAAAAAGCAAGGCTATGGAGATATTAACCGCAGAGGGCAGAAAAGCCGTAAGAGACGGAGATATCACAACAGAAGAGCTTGGAGAAATGTACAAGTTGCAAAAAGTTAAAGAGGCTTGTAAAATCGGTACTTGTGCCGACAGCTTCAACAACTCTTATGAGTGGATACCGGATGAGCTTAAAGAAGAGCTGACGCCGAAGCAATTGGGGACTTTAACAGAAGCATTTTACAATTGCTATGGTGCTGGTAAAAACGATAAAAGAGGGGATTAAAAGCCCCTCTTTTTTAATGCCTGAAAAGCATTATTTAAAATATTATTTTTTCAATCCGCGGCTGTTTGGAGTTGGTAAGCAGCACCTTTTGCAAGCCCATCCGCTTGTAAAGACATTCTTATTTTACCACAGTTTGACATAATAGCAAGTGTTTTTAAGTCGGTTTTTATGACCGGCTTTTTATTTTTATATAATATAATTAATATATATGTGTGTAATGTGGTATATATTAATCAATACAGTTATTGTTATATATCCAATAATCCGTATATTGACAAAATAAGTATATTTGATTATTATTATTTTAATTAAATTAATAAGCAGATGCCGGTTAGCCTGTGTCACTCGGAATTATTCCAGGTGGTGCGGGCTTTTTTATTTTGTTTTTAAGGAGTGCTAAATGGAAAAAATTAAAGGAAATATAACTAAACATTTAATAGCTGATTTTGGCGCTTTTCAGCTTTATCGGGAGGACTTCGAGAGGGCTATAGATCAGGCTTGTCAGGAACTGCAGATTGACGATTTAAAAAGCGAGGGTCAGAGACCTTGGAAAGCTGTTTGTAAAAGAGTCGGAGAGATTATATTTAATGACAATAGTATTTTAAAGGATAAACAGCTATATGATAATACATGTATGTTAACTAACTACAACAGATACAATTATAATATATTAAATAATATATGTGACGAATATATATATATTAGTGATAAATATAATAAACTATGTAGTACTGTTGCATTTAGTAATTGGTGTAATATAGATTGTGGTGTAATAGATAATTGGAGATTAAATAAAGAGTCAAGCCCTAAAAGTTATGAGATTTGGGAAAAATTGCAAGGAATCCGTAAAGATTGTATCAAGGATAGAGCATACGACAATAAATCCCCTGTCGGTGCCATGTTCGTTGGCAATAATGAATTTGGCATGAATCAACCGGGAATTGGCTACGAGGCTACACAAGCAAGAGCACTGACCGCCAATGAATTACCACAGTTAGGCGGTGCAAATAGTCAGAATATTAAAGCGTTATCGGGTGATAACATGGTTGATAATGCCAAGTAATTGTATGTGCAATTAACACAATTCTAATCCCTTGATTTATAAGGCTTTGAGGACTATCGAATTATTACAACTATTCACAAAACAGTTGTTTAGCGAAGAGTTGAAAGGGTATAGATAAATTGTATATGCAATAGATACAATTTAAAACGCTTGATGTTTGAGAGCTGAACGGAGTGCGCATTGGATGCCCTGGGGGTCTACAGGAAAAGCAGCAAACCGCCCCACTTAGCCCCCAAAATATCCGCCAAAACAAAAAGCCCTTTACCTCTACCTCAACCGTACCAAGCAATATTTATTATTATAACATAAGTTATATATTAATTAAACAACATACACAATAATAATATATATACATACAACTATGATTAAATATTAGTTATATATAATATATAACAGTAAAGGAGCTGACAGTGATGAAATTAACAGGATTTGAGTCTAACAAAATTAATTCCGAAATGGTAAATCACCCTAGCCACTACAACTTGCCTGACCGAAAAGAGTGCATTGATGAAATGATTGACATTTACGGACTTAAGGATGTGGCAAAATGGTGTGAGATTACTGCATACAAGTATAAATATCGTGCCGGGCATAAAGACAGTCTCACACAGGATGTACAAAAAGCTATATGGTACATAATTAAGGCTCACGAACTTAATTCTAGGCGCAGATGGAAAGTGTTTGGAAAATTCGTGGACAAAGAACTTCCAGTGTTGATTAAAAATGTTTTCCTGTGGCTGATGATGCTTTGCACAATTCGTGCAGTACTCTTATCTGACGAGCACGGATTGTTTATCTCGGTAGTGTTTCTAGTCTTGGCTACCATAACCGAATCGCTGATAGAGGGCTTTAAGGATAATTAGATTTTGAGGTGTAAATCATGTTTGTATTAAAAATCGCAACAACAGTATGGCTGGCATTAATTGCGCTTGGAATGACAAGCGCTACATTAAACGAAAAAGAGACAGTTACCACAAGGCTCATTAGCATTGCTATAATGTTCGGTCAGATACTTGCCATAGCTTTCATGTGGCAGTAGATATAGGGCATTCGCCAAGCGGTAAGGCACAGGATTTTGATTCCTGCATACGTTGGTTCGAATCCAACATGCCCTGTTCGGGGTTTACTTGGTTCCCCCGACATTGGACTTAGTAGTTCCTTTCACCCTCATAGTGGAAAGCTGTTAAGAGCCGCCACAAGGCTCGTGAGGGTTTAATCGTGTATAATCCCACAGTACATGAGCGTGAAAACCAACCTGTCGTAAAGACATCTGTAATAGGCAGAGTAGACATATATACCCCCTTTAATTGTTAAACTAGGGCAACTCAAATCATATGAGTCTTAGGTGAAGTGCAATTCCTCACATGTCCTTTGCTGTAGGTTTCGCTAGTTCTTTTCCTACAGCACATACAAATTTATATCTCCGGAGGGTGTAGCCGCTCCTTAGACTTCACCCTCATTATTGGCTTGTAGTTCAACAGGTAGAACACTTGACTGTTAATCAAGTAGTTGTAGGTTCGAGTCCTATCAAGCCAGCTTGCAGAAATAAAATATAGCGTAAGATATGGTAGCAGCTACAAGGTGTTGCGTGATATACAAGTCGGGTAAACAGCCGGGCAACGCTCTACCAATAAACAACAGAAAATCATAACGCATGTCCCTGCCTAAAGGTGCCGACTAACTGTTGCATAGTATCATTTCTGCAATTAAGGGTTCTTCCCTTTAATGAAATTTTTCGTATTTTTTGCTAAAACAGGACTATTAGGTCGGTCTTGTTTTATCGGCATGTAGCTCAGTGGTAGAGCAGTCGGCTATTAGCTGATTTGTCGTGGGTTCGATTCCCGACCTTGCCGATTAATTATTGGTTCAAGTAGGCGACAAGGCTTGATTAAATGGGCGGTACAGAAAATGCGCTGCTAAGTCCTGCCAATAAATTATTTGCCGATATGGGATAATGGTATTCCAGTAGCTTGCTAAGCTATCCAACAGAAATGTTGTTCGTGTTCGATTCACGATGTCGGCGTTTTGAAAGCACTTCTTAGACTTGCGGACTTATCCTAGTTTAAGAGGTGCGAGTAGATTGATGTGTGGCGGAATGGGTAAACGCTAGGAAATGTCTATCATAGCAATATGATACCGAGAAAGCATTCTTCAAGGACATTAAGAAGATATAAGTCTTTCGTGTGTGGTTCAAATCCACACCACATCAATTACAACAAACTAGGTGATGCAGACCGAAAAGCACAAGCCTTAGTGCCTGTTTGTTGTTTTGTTAATAAGGCAGTTATCAGAAAGGCAGGTAATAAATATTCTTGAATTTTGCAGAAAATGAAAATTCAAGAATACTTCCTAATATTCAAAGCCCTATAATCTATTTTCTTATGGATGAGGATGAGGTTGTTTATGTTGGACAATCTAAAATAGGATTAGCAAGACCATATTCACATAAAGATAAAAAATTCACCAAAATAGCAATTATTAATTGTAAAGAAAGTGAATTGGATGATAAAGAAACAGAATTTATCAAAAAATATAAGCCGAAATATAACAAGAAAGCAGGAAATAGTGATTATTCATACACTAGAATAAAAACAATAATCAAAAGTCAAACGAATATTCGTAACTTTAATGTGTATGATGTAAGAAAGCTTGTGACAAAACTTGGATTGAAAACTCATATTTTCAATGGGAGCATTTATATAAACGCGGAAGATTTTGATAAAATGTTTGCTTTTGTAAAAGAAACAAGTAATGGGGTTAAAAATAAAGAAGAATGGAAGAAAAAAGTATTTTAATTTAATTTGGTAAAATCAGTTACCTAGTGATTGCAACACGAAAAGAGTAACCTGCGAACTCCTGGTAACTGTTTTTATATAAATCGTAGGGTTATCTATCGTAGGAGGTAAAATATGGCAGACATAAAAATAAAAAAGCAGTAATTAGAGAAGATTTATTATCAATAACAAACGATTATAGAAAAGCAATCATTCTCAATCAGTTTATCTATTGGTCTGAAAGAGTATCGGATGCAGATAAGTTTATTCAAAAAGAAAATGAGATTGCAAAGAGCAATGGCGAAGAAGAAAGAGAACTTTTCTATGGTTGGATATATAAAACCGCCGAAGAATTAGCTGACGAGGTTATGTTAGGTTTATCTGCAAGTCAGATAAGAAGATATATCAGCGATTTGGTGAATATGGGTTATATCTCAAAGCGAAATAACCCTAAATATAAGTGGGATAGAACATTACAATATAGGGTAAATCTTGTAAATATTGCAAAAGACCTTAAAAAGAATGGTTATCCATTAAGCGATTATAAAATTGAAATTCCAGAAAATGAAAAAACCATTGTGCACGAGTGCGTAATCAATAATGAACCAATGGAAAATCAAACACAAGCTAGTGGCGAAGCAATACCAGATAATACTAACATAGATTACTTAAACAGAGATTATAATTCAGAAATTACTGATAAGGTACATACATCAACTAACATTGATGGAGAGGTACATACATCTGTTTCCGAGAAACAGACGGCAAGAGTCACCCGACAGGATATGCAAGCAAAGAAAGATGATATGCTCAATAGATTTTCTGAAATCTGTGACAACAGCATTGAAAACAAGACAGTCGGAGAAGCAGTCAAAAACGCATTTTGCAGATACATGAACCTGTACGAGATATATTTTTGCAAGGTTCACCCAATCTTGGCCGATAAGACTCTGACTAATGTATGCCTGTCGCTTTCTAATGTGACCGATACGGAGCATAATCACTTTGAGGGTACAGATTTACCTAACAGACGAAACAGGGCTTACTGGGCTTGATAGAATGGTTAACGAGCATTTCAGACGAACACATAGAAGAGAGACTAACTACTCGATAACGCATTTTGCTAAAAGCGACTATCTGCTACAGTTGGCACAAGGCATTATTGAATATTAAACGGAGGTATAAGTATGGCAAAGGGAGTTAAAACACGAAATATTGAATCATTCCGAGAGGGATTGATGAAATACGCATATGGCAGATGTTCACAGGCGGAAGCTGCAAAGATAGCCGGTATGAGCGGGCCAACATTTAGGAAATATGCAAATATGCATTTTTTAGGCATTCCATTTCCTGACACACTGTTTAAGGCAAAGGAGAAATGAGAAGCATGTGTGGTAGAAAGTTGGTGGAAGAATGACAGAAACTATTTTATATATTTCAAAATCAGAACAGGATATACAAAGTTTTCTGAAATATCTTCAATCAAAGCTGAAAGCAGAGCAAAAGGAATGTACCCTAGATGAAAAACGCAATATTTTAAAAGTGCCAAAATATTATGATATTGTCGGAAAGAGCATTCACAGCAACAGACTTGGGGTAGGCTATGGATATTGCAAATATTATTGCTTTTCAGAAGCGTACAGCAAAGATAAGTATAGCAATGCAGAAAATGAAAAACTTAAAGAAATTCTTATGCACACAAGAGAGGGTGCGGAGAGAATATCGGGACTTGATATTTTGTGTATGCTAGGGTTGGTTTGAAAGGCGGTGGAAGGATGAAACATCAAAAAGAATGGCGCACTTGCGACAGGTGCGGAAAAGAGATAAAAGTAGGGCTGTTGGGTGTGAACTCAATCACGAGAAACGGCGTATTGAATACAACCTACGATTTATGTAATGAGTGCATGGAAGATTTTTGGGGGTTTATGAGAAATGAACAACATTGACAATCCTTTATCAGAGTATCAACCGCCATCTAAAGAAGCATTGAGAAATTTTGGCATAGACATTTCAAAAGAAGCAGTAGAAAAATATGCTTTGGAAAAGTTTGGCAGACTGCCACAAAGCCATATTGAAATGAATTTTGCTAGGGATTCTAAAATAGTTGAAGAAACAAAGAGATTTATAAGGAATGAAAATAATAAATTGTAAAGGAGAAAATAAATTATGAATTTTGGACAGGCAATCGAAGCATTAAAAAACAGCAAAAAAGTAGCAAGAAAAGGTTGGAATGGCAAGGGAATGTTTGTGTATTACGTTCCGGCTGGCAATTTTAAGTCTTATACAGAAATTGGAAAATCTATTGCAGATAAAGACGATTTAGTACATTACAATCCGTATTTTGCTATCAAAAATGTTAATGACACTGTTTCTACATGGGTTCCGTCAATTAATGATTGTTTAGCAGAAGATTGGTATGTAGTCGAGTAGCATATGGGAGCGTGTTTGAGCTATGAGCATGGCGGAAGTAATTAAATCAATAGAGCGTGAAGCACTTAGAGAAGCACAATCGCACGAAATAGGCGGTAGAAATGGCGAGCCTATAGATTGTTCCACTTTAGAGGACGAACCTGTTATTGTGGCAGATAATGAAGCAGACAGGCAAGCGCTGAAAGAGTGCTTTAAGGAGTGAGATTATGAAAATAACAGAAATGAATAACTGCATTGAAGAAATGCGGGAGTGTTACAAGTTTGATGATGATAAAACGGAAATACGGATTGGTGATATGATGAGTGGAAGTAACGGATATGTAACTGTCGGCGCAAGGGATGAAAACGGAACACAGATTGAAATGACAAGGCGTGCGGATGAATTAAACAAGGAGTGAGATTATATGTTAATAGTTACATTACAAGATGATATAGACAACTTATACGCCATATGGAATACAGTTACAGACCGATTTTTAGGGGTTAATTTGGATAGAGACTTTGCAATGGACGCAATAATACAATATAAGCATTGCTCTATAGCGGAAGCTAATTCAAGACTAGACAACCCACAACCATTTTCTGACATTGCTAAGGCTATTTGCAATAGCAATATTAAAAGTGCATTAAATGTACTACGCACAAGATGTCACGAAAACGCAAGAGATAGTTTTGATAAAGGCAATTATGGAATTTTGCATATAGTTACAGCAGATGAATTAAAATAAATAATTGCTGATTATCAGTAGAAAGGGATTATTATGAAGAAGAAAATTATAGCAATTGTATTAGGATTGACATTGTGCTTAGGAATGACCGGATGTGCGTCATGGGACAGAGCAGTAACAGATATGAAAAGTGATGTAAATGGCGGTATGCAAAGAACAATTACTGTATACACGGCAGATGGTAAAGAACTTGCAACATACAAAGGCAAGATTGACATTGATACAAACGACGGCGGATATGTTAAGTTTGACCTTAATGGTAAGAGATATATCTATTATAACTGTTTTGTGGAAAGCATTGCAGATATTGATTAAGTGATATTACCGACTACAGATTGAATGTAGTCGCTACCCTAGAAAAATTATAGGCAGAGGTCTATAAGCACCTTTGCTGAAAAGTGGAGGTGCTTTTCTTATGGCTAGCCAGAGCCTTATTTCCACAGTAAACGGATATGAAAACTACATAAAGGATAAAGGGAAAGACGAGCAAGTAATTAATGCCTATGTAGACGCTTGCAGTGTAGCCATAAACGGCGAGAAAGACATTGAGTATGGACTACAACTCACTAAGAGGGCAAAAGAGCTTATAGAGGACTTCTGCACGGCTAAAACAGGTGGTACTATTTGGGATTTGGAAAAATACGCATTCGACCACAAAACCACATATGAGCTGATAAATAAAAAATATGAGGTTTTGCTACTTGAAGCTCAAAACAAAATAGTTGACAGCTATTTTCAGTACATAGAGAAAAAGCGTGAGCCTAAAGACCGATTTTATATGCCACGTAGGAAGCAACTAATCAAAATCGGACTTGTGGATGCATTACAAGGCATGATTGATGATAAATACGACATATTGTGCGTGAGCCTAGTGCCAGGAGCCGGAAAGAGTACGATTGAGAAATTTTTTCATTCGGCAGTTGCCGGTTGGTTTCCAAAAGACTACAGCCTATTTTATTCACACAGTGGCGATATTACACGAATGTACTACGATGGTGTATACGACATTGTTACTAATGATGATGATTACGCATGGCATGACATTTTCCCTAATCTATCAGTTACAAGCACGAATGCCAAAATGGAGCAATTCAATATTGGCAAATACAAACCTTTTCCGTCAGTACAATGTACTTCTGTCGGAAGCAAGAATGCCGGAAAAGTCCGTGCAAGTAAATTTTTGCTAGTTGATGATATGATAGGCGGAATTGAGGAAGCCTTAAATCCTACAATACTTGATAAGTTGTGGGATAAATACGCAGTAGACGCAAGACAGCGTAAGACACAAGATACGGACGGAAAGCCGTGTAAAGAGATACATATTGCCACTCGTTGGAGCGTACATGATGTTATCGGACGCATTCAAAATATGTATGTCGGAAATCCGAGAGTCAAAACAATATCGGTTCCTGATGTAGATCCGGTGACAGGGGAAAGCAATTTTGATTATGAGTATGGTGGCTTTACGAAAGAGTTTTTTGCGGATCAACAATTACTCATGGACGAAATCTCTTACCGATGTTTGTATAAGCAGGAACCTATCGAGCGTGAGGGACTATTGTTTCCTGACGATAAAATCCGCAGATACTTCAATCTGCCACACGGCGAACCGGAAATTATCACAGCTCAATGTGATACAAAAGGAAAAGGCACAGACTATTTTGTTATGCCAATACTGCAAAAATATGGCGAGGACTATTACTGTGTTGATTGCGTGTGTGATAATACGGCAGATTACGAAATGCAGTATGAAAATGCGTCAAACACATTAGTCAATAATCAGGTACAGGAGTGTGAGTTTGAGCGTAATGCCGGCGGTGACAGAGTGGCTATGGAAGTTAATAAGCGAGTTGAAAATAAAGGGTGGATATGCAACATCACTGATGTACCTACAGAGACAAATAAGGAAGCACGTATTTTTCAGTGTTCTAACTGGATTTTACAACATATTATTTTCAAAGACCAATCACTTTATAAGCCTAATGAGCCTTATGGAGTAATGGTATCACTATTGAAACGATATTCAGTAACAGGCAAAAAACAGCTTGATGATGTTCCTGATGTTTTTTCAAACTTTGCCTTAAGAATGACGCAAGGCAGTAGAATAGCAAAGGTTGAAGCAGTACACAATCCGTTCAGAGGAGGGCTTTATTAATGACAAAGGAAGTTTTATCACAGTATTCAGACTTGCAAGAGGAAATCAAAGAGGTCAGAAAGAAAATTGCTAAATTGCAAGACGACCTTGAAAAGATAGAAAGTGGAGAAAGCGTGATTGACACTGTGTCAGGGGGAATGGGTGGCACACAACACTTCAAAATCGAGGGTGTACCATACCCTGAATACGGACGCAAGCGCACATTGTTGTACTCAAGAATGACTACGCTACAGCTTTTACAAGATGATTTGCTTGAAAAGACAAACGATGTAGAAGAATTTATAGCAAGCCTTGATGATAGCAGAATGAGAAGAATAATTAATTTTAGATTTTTGGAAAATAAATCATGGCTACAGACAGCATATGCGCTTGGCGGTAAAGCCACAGCAGATAGCGTAAGAATGGAGTTTGAAAGATTTTTCAAGAAAATGTAAGTTTGTTCGTTCGGTTCGCTTAGAATGTGATAATGTTTAAGATGAAAAAAATGCAATTCGTTCATTGCGAAAATCTCTTTTAGAAATGGCACTCACAGATTGTGGGTGCCATTTTTAGTGAAACGAGGACAACATGAATAATCAGAATATTAATATTGTACCAACAGGAAAACGAAGTGTAATGTGCCCTCGTTGCGGTAAATTGCTAACGTGGGTAAATAAAAGCGACAAGAAACACCACAAAGTAATGTGTACGCACTGCCGTAAATGGATATGGTTTTGGGCGGGCACACAAGAATTTCAGGTTAAAGAGGTTCCACAGAGAACTTCTGCAAGTGGCATGAGGTTTTATTGATGTATAAGTACGCACATAAAAACGTAAGGCCTTTTTCGGCTGTCTGTCAGAATAATTACGGCAGACAAGTTATTTTCACACGTAAAAGGCAAATCACAAAAAACAACATAATCGAAGAACTGAATAAAGCACTTGTGATTCACGAGCAAAACGCTATTGAGATTGAGTATCTTGACAGATACTATCGTGGCGACCAACCAATTTTGTATCGACAGAAAGTAAACCGACCGGAAGTCAATAACAAGATTGCTGTAAATCTTGCGTATGAGCTTGTTGAGAGAAAGACTGCAGAGATGTGTGCCGAGCCAATCCAATATGTGCTACGTGGTACTGATAACCATAAGTCGGAAGAAATTACACAGCTTAACATTACGATGGACTCTGAAAGTAAACAAGAGTGCGACATAGACATACATCGTTGGAGAAGTATATGCGGTACTGGCTACAGATTTATCGGTAACGATGACGGACAAGGACAGTTGCTTGATGAGAGCGATTTTTACCTATCGTCTGAAAATCCAATGTATACGTTTGTAGCATACTACTCAAACGGACGTCCGGCATTCTCTTGTCAAATCGGAGAGGACGAGAACGGAGCAAATATTTATTATGTGTTCACCGACAATGAGTGGTTTGATATTCGTAACGACAAGATTTACGATAGCGGAATAAACGGAAATAGAGCTATTCCGGTGATTGAATATCCAAACAATGCAAGGCGATTATCTGATATTGAAATGACTATTGCAATCACAGATGCTATTAACGTGCTTACATCGGACAGAATTAATGGAGTCGAGCAGTTTGTGTCTGCATGGGTGAAATTTGTTAATTGTGAGATTGACATAGATACATTCAGAAAAATGCGACAAGAGGGAGCATTGGTAGTTAAATCTAACAATGGTTCAGACAACAAGGCTGATGTTGATGTAATGACGAGCGAGCTTAATCAGACAGAGGGACAAGTGGTATTTACTGACCTTTTTGAAAGATTTTTAAGCATTCAAGGCCTTGCAAATCGTCAAGGCAACACAGGCGGTGACACCGGTTCTGCTGTAGAATTGAGAAACGGACATTACGATGCCGGACTTAGGACAGCTATTAACGAGCCTATTCTCAAGAAATCAGAGAGAATGGCACTTAGGCTTATTCTTAATAGGCTGAGAATTAATAAGGGCTTTACGCTTATGCCTAGCGATGTTGAGATACACATTAATCACAATAAGCTAGATAACATGCTTGTTAAGGCAGAAGTACTTGAGATATTACTTAGGTGCGGTATTAACTACAAGAGAGCCGTCAAGACGATTGACATGTTTAGTGACCCTGAACAAGTTACTCTCGAAAGTGCTAAGCGGATGGAAATGTTATTCCCGGAAGAACAGCCGACAACAGCTACACCTAACAATAATAACGATGATAAGAACAATGGAAAGACAGCCGATGAATAATTGGCTGTCAATTTATTTTGGAGCTTGATATGGCAGATGAAATCCACACACTTGACAAAAATGAAATACAAGACATAGATTACGACACATATTTTGGTGAGATGGATTTATCTGACGAGGAAAAGGAAGATAGAAAAAAGCTTGCTGAAAAGTTTGAAAAAATCTTTGTTATGCTATTTGCCTTGCTATCCGGCAAGGAAGAAACAGAGATAACAACTATCACCAAAGAATTTATTATCAGATATGAGAGCATTGCCACGCAGTATTGTAAGACAAAGAAAACACCCTCATATATTACAGACTATGCTCGGTACATTGTGAATGAGGTAGTTGACGCTACCACACAAAATACTGAAGTAGAGTATTTTACTTCACAGAAGCGAGCAAAAAATGTAGCTGCGAATGAAGCTAATGCAGTCGGCAATTACAGATTGCAAACTGAAATGGTAAAACAGGGCTACAAAACAAAAGAGTGGCGCTCAAAAGAAGATTCACATGTCAGACCTACACATGCAGAAGTTGACAGAAAGAGAATTGATATTTTTGAGCCGTTTGAGGTTGGAAACTCGCTTATGATGTTTCCGAAAGACCACTCTTTAGGGGCACAGGTAAAAGAAATAGCAGGGTGTAGATGTACCCTTAGATATTTTAAATAATCAGCGATTGTCAATTGTGACAGTCGTTTTTTATTATACAAAATTTTGCACCTATGCGGTAAATAGGAGAACTCAGCAGGAGCGACCTGCGGTAACAAAAGCGTGAGTAACGGAGGTAATTATGACAAGAAATGACGTATTGAAACTATTTCCAGAAGCGACAGACGACCAGATTACAAATTTACTTAATCAGAACAATTCGGAAGTTGCTGAGGAAAAAATCAAAGCAAGCCAGTACAAGACTAAGGCTGATGCGGCAGACGACTTACAGAAACAGCTTGATGAGCTACAGAATGGCAACATGACGGAGCTTGAAAAGGCAAATAAAGCCTTAGAGACAGCCAATCAGCAGATAGCCAAGCTACAGAAAGATAACGCTGTCAGAGATTTACGAGAGAGTGCAATGTCTGATTTTGGCATTACTGCCGAACAGGCAAAGACAGTAGTAAAAGAGGACGGCTCTTTTGATACGACATCACTTGGCAAGATTATTTCCGACATGAAAGCCAATGCGATAGCGGAGTATGAGAAAAATGCACTCAAAGGTACTCCTAATCCTAATAATGGCGGTAACAATAATGAACCCGACTCAAAGCCAGCAGATGTAGCCAATGCAGAGCAAATCTCATTCGGTACAGTTGCAAGTGCTGAAAGTCAAAACAGCTATGTAATTTAAAACAGGAGGTAGAACGATGGGAAAGCCAATCGTAAGAGACTTTACACAGGGTAAAGGAATTTTAAAATTTTTCCCTTATGAGGGTGCAGCGTGCCTTGTGCCACAGACTATGGTAACAAGCGCAGATGGAAATGGAATGAAGATTGCGCCGGCCGGTACACCATTCCCAAGCAATGACGCAGAGTGCAAGGGTTATCTGCTACACGATGTAGATGTAACAATGGGTGACGCACCTGGAACATATGTATATCAGGGAACTATTGATTGGGAGAAAGTTAAGTCACTTTCAATCGCAGATGAAGCTAGAACTGCAACACCTAGAGTTACTTTCTATGGCGCACCAAAGATTGTAGCAAGTCAGGTTTAAAGGAGGTAGAAGAACATGGCATTACCATTAGCAGAAGCATTTACAGCGAGAAGCCTCGGTGTAATGTGGAACAATTATCAGAAGACATTAGGAACTGCCCCTTATCTTGGCAGACAAAAATTCGGAACACGTAAACAGGATTCGCTCGACCTTAGATTTATCAAGGGCAAGAACGGACTGCCGGTATCACTCAAAGCTTCAAACTTTGATGCACAGGCAGAGTTAAGAGATGTTGGAGGCTTCTCTGACATTCAGAACTCAATGCCATTTTATCGTGAGTCTTATATGGTCACAGAGAAAGAAGAGCAGGAATACGACAACTACAGAAGCGCAGAGAATGCCAACCTCGCAAATCAGGTATTGAGAGAAATTAGCAAAAAGCCAATGAACCTTATCGAGGGCGCATTAGTTGTGCCGGAGAGACAGATTTGGCAGTTACTTGCACCTACAGATGGTGTACCGAGAGTAAAAGTAACTATTGGCGACAAACCTTTTTACATTGACTATCTTGCAGATAATGAGAAATCAGAGCATACGGCAAAGCATTACAAGACTTTTACAGGCACAAGCGCATGGGACAAGTCGGCTACAGCCACACCACTTGACGACCTTATTAAGACCAAGAGAGATTTCTCAAAGGCTACAGGCTACTCACTTACACGTTTCACCATGAATACAGAGACTTGGGAAATGGTTCTCGGAGCAGAGGATACAAAGAAACAGGTACTCGGTATCACTGCTTACAATGGCGGTATCAGATTACAGCAAGGACAGGTTACTGAATACCTTAGAGGATATGGTATCGAGATTGAAGTATACGATAAGCTCTATGTTGATGAGTCAGGACAGACACAGTACTTTGTACCAACAGGCATTGTATCTGCGCAGTCTGCCGGAGTATTCCTTGGCGATTACACATTCGGTAAGACTCCAGAGGAAAGAAGCGGAAGTATCACAGACGGAAACCTCTCACTTGTTGAGACCGGTGTATCTGTATACACATACGCTACAAATCACCCTATCAATACTCACTGTATCGTATCTATGATTGGATTACCTACATTTGAGGGTATGGATAGCGTTATGGTTCTCAAAGTTAAGGAGGATTAAGGCTTATGATAGCAACGCACTCTATAAAGCATGATGGAGTGTGGTATAAAGTCGGAGACGAGGTACCGGAAAGCAATAGCAATTCGGTGCCTTCTGATTTTATGAACCCACCTGAAATACCATACACAAAGACGGAAATTAACAGAATGTCAACAGCCGACCTAAAGAAGCTTGCGAGCGAAAATGGTATTGAAAATGCCACAGAAATAAATGGCAGCGACTTGAAGAAAATGTTAATTGAAAAGTTTGGATTATAAGGAGCTTGGCATGGAATACACCACATTAGAGCAAGTCAAAATCAGACTTAAACAATATCATATCGAAACTGTCACAAACGACGATTATACAACATCTGATGTGGTAGTGTTCGACAACAAGGAAGATAACCCACTCATTGAACAGCTCATTAAGCAAGCCACGGAAGATGTAAAAGCAAAAAGGTGTTATCCGGACACTTTCACTGATAATGATATAACTGCCGATTTAAAGCAGTTTGAGAATGTCGTTATCAATCTTGCTGTCTACGACCATTCACAAGCCGGCGAGAACTACATGAGCGCATTAAGTGAGGGCGGAGTGAGCCGTACATGGAAAGACAGAGATAAGCTGTTTGTCGGAGTTTTCCCTTTTGTCAAAGTGCTATAAGCAAAAGAAGATTGTGCGTTACCATTTTACTAATGTCGGTAAAGTGGTAGCAGGCGGTACACATTAAGAGGTGGTGGGCGGTGTGCCAATTACTAAAGACGAAAGGCTGTAAGATGAATAATTTAATCTATCAGACATACATTATTGCCTTGCCAATTGTCCTGACAGCGCTTTTGGGTTATATTGTTTGGCTTTTACAAGAGCAGAAAAAACAAAAAGCAATAGACACAAAAGAAAGAAACGAGCGTATTGAAGAGGAAAAGAAGCTACGACAAGCAAACGGAAAAGGTACAATGTTACTTTTACGAGTACAGCTTATCGAATACCATGACAAGTACATGAAGCTTGGCGAAATTCCCTCATATGCGTATCAGAATTTTTGCGAGATGTATGACGCATACCACGCACTCGGCGGTAATGGTATGGTAACAAAAATGAAAAATGAGATTGAGGAAATCCATTTAGGCAAAGGAGGTAAAAACTGATGGACTTTACACAAGTACCTACAGTAGTTGCTATTATGGTAATTACTTATTTAATCGGATATGCTTCAAAGCAGATACCACAGGTCAAAGATAATATTATTCCTATTATCGTAGGTGTAGCCGGTGGAATACTCGGTATCGTTGGGATGTTTGTAATTCCAGGTTATCCGGCGGATAACATTCTTGATGCAATAGCAGTTGGCATTGTGTCGGGCATGGCAAGTACCGGTGTTAATCAGATTTACAAGCAGATAAAGAAAAATGCTTGACATTAATAAGCAAGCCATGAAATACGCGCTTCAAGGTCAAACAGTCACAGTCTATGAAAAAGACGAGGACGGAAATCTAAAGTTTTATGAGACGGAGGACGGAGAGAAGATATATTACACGCATGAAGAAACAGGCTTTTCAGAGCCGGTTGATTTCCGGGCAAATATATCGTTTGACGGAGGCGAAGCGCAGAACAAGGAATATGGCTTTAATACGGCTGATTTTGACGCTGTTTTACTGACAGACAGAGGAGAATACCCTTTTAAAAAAGGTGACGTTATTTGGCTTGATAGCGAGCCTACAAAGGACGAAAACGGATTAGTTGATTCAACTTCCGCAGACTTTACGATAGTCGGAGTAAAACCCTCTCTCTATTCGGTTAAATACATGCTCAAAGCAGTTGTGAAAGAAGTGTAATTATGAACCTTGACATTTCCCTAACAGAAAAATCTATACAAGATGCGATAGACAAGCTTGAAAGATACAAAGACCGCTTACAAGACAAGTGCATAGCGTTTGTCGAAGAGCTTGCTAGTAACGGCATAGACGTAGCACGAGCAAATACAGGCAATTTTGGACACTATATCACGTTTAGTTACGAAATTAAAGATACAACAGACGGCTGTACGGCTATTGTGCTTGCTACCGAAACAGGGCAGATACAAAGCACATGGCAAACGGCTGACGGACTTAAAACAGTTGATGTATCGCCTTTGCTCATGGCTGAATACGGCTCGGGTTGGAAAGCTAAACCACACTTCAATGATGCAAGAGGCGGTCAGGGAACTTTCCCAGGGCAGACACACGCATTTGACAGCGAGGGTTGGTATTGGAGAGACGAAAGTGGAGAATTACACCATTCATACGGCATTACACCTACAATGCCGATGTATCACGCATTTTTAAAAATGGAAAATGACATTATGAGAACGGCACGGAAGAATTTTTAGTTGAGGTGATAAAGTGGCGAGTCAAAATCAATGGGTTTATGACCTTGAAAATCTCACATATGCGATTGTAAAAACCCGATGTGAGAAAAAATTGAAAACTAAATATCCCAAACTAAAATTCACACAAGAGGAACAGTCAGACAGTGCAACGGCTAGCTTCCCGACAGTGCTAGTTCAAGCACTCGAACCTATTGAACAGAATGAGGATTTAGAGTGCGAAAGAATAAATACAGTATTATTTACGGCACAAGTAATTGTTACAACGAATAAAAGCCGTTCAGAAGCTTTGAATGTGGCGCAGACAGTGGCTGATGAATACAAAGCTATGTCATTCGCATTGAAACCGGCCCCATTCGCTAGAAAAAACGGCAAATTATGGACAGCAACATTACGTGCTAGGCGGTCATTCGACTGGAACGATAGATTATAAGAGCCTTTTGGCTCTTATTTTTTTATGAAAAATTAGGAGGTAATACAAATGGCAACAGGTTTAAAAAGTAGAATTGCTTACAAGACACCAACCGCATCCGCCACAAGTGGCGATTACTGGGCTGGAACTTACAAGCTCTTACTTAGAGCGAAATCAATTCCCTCACCATTCGGCTCACAGAACATGGTAGATACTTCAACTCTTGAAGATTTAGTAGAGACACAGGAAATGGGCAGACGTTCAGCCGGCTCCATGGAAGTTGAGGGAGCTTTTGAGAAAAAGTACAAAGACGAGATGGTAACCAACGAGGGCAAGAAGCTCGACTTTATCATTCTCTATGGTACAGATGGAAAAGGTTCAGAAGGTATCTGTGCTTTTATCGGTCAGGAGTCATTCGCCCCAGGTGAGGCTTCTGATGACCACTTAACAGGAACTGCGACTGTATCAGTTCAGACAGTGCCTAAGTGGATTGAGGATAACTACGATGTTGCGGTAACAGAGGATGACCAAGGCTATCCAGCAGAAATCACACTCACAAAAAAATCATGAGCCAATCGAAAAAAGCCGTAGCGGTTGGCTATGATGATAGCACGGCTGACAGCGAACTTGAAGATACAATATAGTAAGGTAATCGAGGCAGTTTTAATACTGCCTCTTTCCCTATATAAATTAGGGAGAAAGGGAAAGATAAAATGAAAATTAAATTAAGTGGAAAAGAGTATACAGTTAAATTCGGATATGCACCGGTATATAAGAATAAAATTATCCCAAGGCTCGTAGGAATGGAGCAAAAGGGCGAGGGACTTGAAATCATTGACAACATGCTTGGATTTTTACCGGAGTTTTTGCTCGTGGGCTTGCAAAAGTTTCACGCTGACGAATTTGGCTTTGATTTTGACGATAAAGAAGCGAAAGAGAAGCAATTAGCAAAGATGTATGATTTGCTTGACGATTATCTCGACCCAGAGAATGAAGAGGGTGGAGATATAATGTCGCTCTACAACGATTTGTCGGCTGAAATGGAGAAAAACAGTTTTTTATCAAAGATGCTGGCGAAAGAGGTACAGACAGCCAAGAAGAAACCAATCAAGAAGTAAAAGAGCTTACATGGGAAGTATATTGTAACGAAATCCGCCCATATTGGCTTTTGACAACTAAAGGCTATGGATTTAGCATTGAGGACATAGACATGTCTTGTCCGGCTGATTTAGAGCCTTATTCAAAGGCTTATATGCTTGAACAAAAAGAAGCCGACAACAATATGTGGGCTTGGTGGGGCACATACGGATTGAGTGCAACTCTTACAGCTATCGACAGAGCATTGAATGGCAATAAAGCAAGAGCAAAATACATTGAGAAATCATTAAATGAGCAGTACTCAGAAGATAACGAGCCTAAATACAAGGAGTCTAATGAGGAAATTGCCGTTTATGAAATGAAGCAACGAATTAACGCATTAAGACAGTCAGGATTACCTGAAAGTCCTGATTAATGAGGTGAAAATATGGCATATAAAGGAATTGACGTATCGTCATATCAAGGAAATATTGATTGGAGTAAGGTTAAGTGGGCTGGGGTGCAATTTGCAATCCTAAAAATAATCCGTAGAGACCTTAATCCGGATAAAACCTTTGAGCAAAATTGGAAAGGCTGTACCGATGTAGGAATGCCGATACAAGGTGTTTATAACTACTCATACGCTACAACAGCAGGCAAGGCAAAGGCAGACGCACAAAGAGTGATTGAAGTACTTGCCGGAAGAAAAACTTTCGTTTGGTTAGATGCTGAGGATAAATGTCAGCAAGGGCTTGGACAGACACTTATTGACATAATTAACGCATATCAGAGTGTTATCAAGAGTGCCGGGCTTAACTTTGGTGTATACACAGGGCTTAGCTTTTATAATCAGTATATTGCGCCATACGCAAATCAGATTAACTGTCCGTTTTGGATAGCGCGTTATCCATCAACTAAGGGAATATCTATCGGTGATGAGCCTAATAGCGCAAAGAAACCTGTTATACAGCATCCTCTGTATGGTTGGCAGTATTCGAGTGCATTTACTTGTAGCGGTCTGAATAACAGCACTGACGCTAACTTATTCTATATTGAGCTTGACAAGGGCGACGGAATAGAGAATAATCCGGCACCAACAGCAACTCCGACACCAATAGCAACTCCGGCAAAGAATAACGCTTGGAAAGGCAATGAGGAATATTACCTCGATAATGATGATGTAAGAAAATGGCAACATGCCATGAACATCGGATTTGACACAGACGAGCTTAAGGAAGATGGCAAGTTTGGAGCTAATTCGCAGAGATTTGCTAAAAATCACAATCTGTGGAGCGGTCAGAAGCATAACTGCCCGACAGCCATTAAGTGGTTAAGAAAAACTCTGCATGACAAGTATCATTTCTACAAACTTGATACCGATTACGGCAAGTGGACGGATTATCTCACTAAATGTGTCATGGTATTCCAAAAGAATAGGGGGCTTAAGCAAGATGGATATGTTGGATTGATTACAACATACTATCTGCTCAAAGACTAAATACATGAGAGCTACTTTAGGGTAGCTCTCTTTTTTGTTACATACAGGGAGGTGAGAAAATGGCAGAGAGCATTGAGCTTCAAATCAAGTCGGACGCACAGCAAGTGACTAAAGCCATAGGCAATTTACAAAGTAAGTTGCAAGGGCTTGGAAGTACTCTCAATTCCCTCAATGGTGCGAGCATAAGCAATTTTGCGAGTGGAATGTCACAACTTGCAACATCACTTAGAAGCGTGAGCAGTATTGACACACGTACCTTTAGCAAGATTGCGACTAACATGGAAAAACTCGGCAACCTTGATACTGCAAGACTTGTCAGCTCGGCAAGTGCCTTAAAGAGCATGGCAACAGAATTGTCGGGCTTTGCGAGTATCTCAAAGCAATCAGCAGAGATTACACAACTAACAGCTTCAATCTCAAAGCTCGGTTCAAAATCAGCCGGGTATGCTGCAGATAACATCAGGAACCTTGGTAGTGCCTTGAAAGAGGTAATGACAACATTATCTAACGCACCGAGCGTCAACAGTAACATTATTCAAATGACTAATGCACTTGCTAATCTGTCGCAACAAGGCGCAAAAGTTGGTTCGGCTAGTAGGTCACTTGTAACAGGCTTTTCGAACACAACTAAGTCAATTAAGAGTACAAGAAGCGGATTCAGGGGCTTAGCTTCAACTATCGGTAAGTTTTACGCAACTTATTGGTTAGTTATGCGAGCTGTCGGAAAAATAGGCAGTGCAGTTGATTTAGCGAGCCAATTAACAGAGGTTCAAAACGTAGTAGATACCACGTTTGGCGATATGGCAAGCAAAGTTGATGATTTTACAAAAACATCAATTCAAGACTTTGGAATGTCTGAACTGACGGTTAAGCAAATATCAAGCCGTTTCCAAGCATTAGGCACTTCTGTAGGTATTACATCACAGCAAGTGGCGAATGGTACGGCAGTGACGAATAAAGCTCTTATGAGCCAAAATAACACGCTATACAAGACTACAGACAGCATGGCTGATATGTCACTTAATCTTACAAGATTAGCCGGTGACATGGCTTCATTCTACGATGTAGACCAAGCTGATGTTGCAAAGAGCTTACAATCCATTTTTTCGGGAACAATAGCACCTTTGAGGAGATACGGACTTGATTTAACGCAAGCCACACTTTCAGAGTGGGCTATGAAAAACGGACTTGACGCAAATATCAAGTCAATGACACAAGCCGAAAAGGTACTCTTAAGGTACAACTATGTCATGGCAAATACACAAGCTGCGCAAGGTGATTTCGCTAAGACCGCGAACACCTGGGCTAACAGTGTAAGAGTCCTTAAGCAAGAGTTTCAAGCATGGGGCAGTATCATAGGTAGCGTAGTAATCAATGCTCTAAAACCATTTGTTCAAGCCTTAAGTAAGGTAATGCTCAAGGTTATCAGTTTTACAAGAACTGTAGCTGATGCGCTCGGAGCAATCTTCGGATGGACTATCGAGATAAGCGGTGGCGGTGCTACTGTTGACGGCATGGAGGACATAGCTGGCGGAGTAGGCGATATTGGCGATAGCGCTGATAGTTCTAATAAGAAAGCTCAAAAACTGAAAAAGACACTGCTTAGCATAGACGAGATACACGCACTTGACGATAACAGCGATAGTGGCAGTGGTGGAGGTTCAGGCAGTGGCGGCTCAGGTGGTGGTGGAGCTGGCAGTGGAGTTGATAGCTCGCTGAAAAAAACCGATGGATTACTTGAAAAATACAAATCATCAATCAAAGACCTTTACTCGCTTGGAAAGTACATTGGTGATGCTCTTGCGAGTGCCATGGAGAGCATTGATTGGAAGAAGATTTATCAGAAAGCTGACAATTTCGGAAAAGGACTTGCAGACTTCCTTAATGGTTTAATCAGCCCAAGGCTCTTTTACGATTTAGGTGCAACAATAGCCGGTTCACTGAACACAGCTTTGCATTTTCTCAATTCATTCGGCACAACATTCGACTGGACTAATTTTGGTCTGTCGATTGCTAACGGCATTAATGGATTTTTTAAGAATTTTGATTTTGCGTTATTAGCAAAAACTATTAACGCATGGGTGCAAGGAATATACACCATGCTAACCACGGCAATTAAAAATGTGTCGTGGAAAGACATACTTAAAGGAATTACGGACTTTTTAAGCAATTTGGACATTAAAACTGTTGAGATAATAGTTGGCACATTGCTGATAAAAAAGATAATTTCACTAAAATTAGGTTCAGTGGCACTCGCTTTTATTGGAAAATCATTATCAAAAGCGATAGCACAGGCAATAGCTTCAAAAATTGGATTTGAGCTTGTAGAGGGAGCTGGCATTGGAACGGCAATAATGCAAGCATTTAAAACCATTTTTGCTTCACTATCAACAAATCTTGGATTACTCATAGAGGGATTGTTCAGTGGTTTAAGTTTGGGTGATGCAATAACGGCTGCATTCGGAACAGGGGCAGCAGACCTATTAGCAACAATCGGCTCTGCTTTTTCAGCAATAGCCGGAACAATTTTATCTATCGTAAATTTTGTCAAAATGTTAAAAGACGGGTTTAGTTGGGTAAATGAAATTCTAATGGCAATAGGTGTTGCATTAGCAACAATCGGAGCAATATTAGCTGGTGTGGCAGCATTGCCAGCAGTAATTGTTGGAGCAATAGTGGCAGCAGTCGCAACGATTGTTGTTGTGGTAAAAGATAATTGGAACACAATTTGTGAACTGTTTTCAACAGTTGGCGAATGGTTCAATGGAAATGTCATTGAGCCTGTAGTTTCATTTTTTAAAGATATGTGGAAAACCATAAGCGGCTTTTTCGGTTCTCTATGGAAAGACATAGTGACTGTGTGGCAAGGAGCTTCGAAATGGTTCAGTTCCACAGTAATTGAGCCGATAGTTGGCTTTTTTAAAGGCTTTGCTACACGAGCACAACAGATTTTTCAAGGTGTTTGGATAATAATTCAAGCAATTTGGATAGTAGCTTCAAGCTGGTTTAATAATAATGTGATTACTCCAATTTCAAATCTGTTTAACTTTTTAAAAACGTTTATACAGACAACGATACAGACAGCAAAAGATTTTGTATTTTCAACATGGCAAGGGGTGGCAAGTTGGTTTAGCGGTACAGTAATACAACCGATTTCAAACTTTTTTAATATGTTGAAAGCTGGCATAACATCGGCACTTAGCGTAGCAAAGAACTTTGTTATATCTACGTGGCAAGGAGTAGCGAGTTGGTTTAATGGCAATGTTATTTCACCTATCACAAACTGCTTTAATATCATGAAAAACGGAATTACAAACGCGTTTAATTATGTGTGGAGTTCAATAAGAGGCGGCGTTACAGGAGCCATGAACTACGTTATTTCTAAAATAGAAAACGGCGTTAATTTTGTTGTCAGTGGAATTAACTCTTTATTAAGAGGATTTAACAAAGTTGTTTCTATGGCCGCTAAGGTGGCTGGTGCAAATTGGAACGGAGTATCGTTAGTCCCGAAAGTGCACATTCCAAGGCTCGCTAGTGGTGGAATTTTCCCAAGGGGAGAGGACGGCATGGCTTTTATTAATCACAATGAGTTAGTCGGTAAATTCTCAAATGGTAGAAATGTAGTTGCAAACAATCAACAGATTACAGAGGGAATTAAACAGGCTGTCATGGAAGGCATGGCACAAGTAATGATGAACTATAACGCTGGTGGAAGCTCTGCACCTATCATTGAAAACGTGTTTAAGTGCGACAGTGAAACACTCTATCGCATGACACAAGTAGGCAAAGCAAAGCATGGACAACGATATATTGTAGCAAATGAATTTGGCTAAGACACTCACCCTTGTGTGGGTGTCTTTTTACGAGGTAACAATATGGCAATGATGTTAGTAGACGGAGTGGAATTACCTACTCCGTCAACTTTTGAATGGGGCATGATTGATGTGTCTGCAAGCGACAGTGGGCGAACACAGGATGCTCAAATGCATAAAAACAGAATAGCGCAGAAACGACAGCTTAAATTGTCATGGAGTGGTACAGATACGGCTAGGACAGCAAAGATACTTCAAATGGTAAACCCCGAATATATCAGAGTGACATATCCTGACGCTATGAGCGGCACCGATGAAACACGCACGTTCTATGTGGGTGATAGGAGCGCACCTATCAAGATATGGACTATTAACAATAAGAGGTATGAGACATTGAGCTTTAACCTCATAGAAGTATAAGGCGGTGATTAAATGCTTAACGTATCGGCTAAATGGCAAAGGGCAGTAATGCTCGATAATGACATAAACGTAAATTGTTTTGCTGACATAGTTACGGCAAGTGGCGAGAAAATCCCTATTAGTGATAGTGAGCTGTGGGCGAATGGCTTTGAAGTTAATGACTCAACATCAAGCAATGGTACTTTCACAATCGGGGCTTTGATTGCCGGAAAACTGAAAATTAAGCTGAATAATATTTATGAAGATTACAGCAAGTATGATTTTGATAAGGCAAGCGTAACAGCATATGTTTCAAAAAGCTTTTCTGATGGCACAAGTGAAAAACTAAAAATCGGTGAGTATAGAGTCAGCGAAACAAGTTATGATGGCTCACTCATAACACTTACTTGCCTTGACAATATTAACAATTTCAATCGCGAGTACGATAGCAATTTAAGCTACCCTACGACAGCATATGAGGTAGTCAGAGACGCTTGTATTAAGTGCAATGTACCTTTTACTATGGCGAGATTTGATAACTCTGATTACGTGATTAACGAGATACCGAGTGATAATCAAAAACTTACATATGGACAGGTGACAGCTTACATCTTGCAGTTAAGTGGATTATGGGGCAAATGCGGTCACGATGGTGAATTACTTATCGGTTGGTATGATATGAGCCAGTTTGGGAGCCAAAATTACAATGGTGGAACTTTTAGCACGAAAACTACACCATACTCTGACGGAGATAGCGTTGATGGTGGAAATTTCACCGACTATTCAAGTGGAGATGGTGCTGATGGTGGAACATTCACGGAGGCGAGAAATTACCACAATATTTACACGCAAAAAGACTTGAATGTTGCGACCGATGATGTTGTTGTCACTGGGGTAAAGATAACTGTAACCTCGAAAGAGGACAAGGCAAAAGATGTTAATGCTCTTGCCGGAAAAGAGGGATATGTAGTCTCAATCTCTGATAATCCGTTTATTTCGGCAGACAGGGCACAGGCAGTTGCAAATTATATCTTCAAAAAAATCGGTGGCATGAGATTCAGACCTCTTGATGCTACGCTTTTGTCAAACCCACTGATTGAGAGTGGAGATGTAGCACTTGTTACGGATCGCAAGCAGAATACCTATAGCTGTTTTATTTCCAATAGGACATTCATTGTTGGAAGCGGTACAAAAATTTCATGTGACGCTGAAAATGCTTCAAGAAATAGTGCTGATAAATTTAGTAATGAGACAAAGGCTATCGTGCAAGCCAGGAAAGTTGCACAGGCACAATTAAGCGTATATGACAAGCAAATGCAATTGCTGACACAGCTAATGTCTCAATCGCTCGGACTTTTTAAGACTGAACAAGTGCAAGAGGATGGCTCAATTATTTACATTATGCACAATAAAGCCGACCTTAAATCGAGCAATATACAGTGGAAAATGACAGCTAATGGCATGGCTGTATCAAGCGATTATGGTAAAACGTGGAATGGCGGAATTGACAAAGACGGAAACGCTATTTTCAATGTCATGTCGGCTATCGGCATTAATTTTGACTGGGCGCATGGTGGAACACTTACTTTAGGCGGGGAAAACAATGTAAGTGGTGCGCAGTATGTTAAGGATGCAAAAGGTAAAACACTGGTCATCCTTGACAATAAAGGCTTGACACTTGATAGCAGTGTGAAAATTGCTTGGGTTAATGTGGCTGAAGCTACTGCTAAAGTCACTCAAATAACCAAAGACACAGTGACTACAAGCTATGTAGATGCACTTAGTGTTAAGGCTGGTTCAGTTGACGCAGAGGACATCACAGGAACAACAATTACTGGCAAGAATATTGTGGGCGGAACAATTAATATTGGCAGTGGAGTGTTTGCAGTTGATAGCGATGGAAAAGTAACCGCTTCAAATCTTAATATGTCCGGTGGAAGTATTGCACTGAACGGAAATTTAAGTAATTCAACGATTGATTTAACAGCTACTGACAATTCGGGAAACAATTATGAGCTTTGGATGAATGGTGCGGTCTTGCGAATTGTTAAAAATGATGAGAATTTGATTACACTTTATGGAGCCACAGGCTCTATAGGTGCACAGACAATGTATGCTCAAGAGATAGGCTCTGATAAATTCAGAGAAACCGATAGAGGATATGCAATGTGTGGCAATGCAACAGGACATACATACCATTGTGACTGGGATGATACTGCTTTGTGGTTTCAAGTTGATGATGCTTGGGTATGGAGTTCGTCAGACAAACGCTTAAAAAAGAATATTAAAGCAATTAATCAAGATTACATTGATGCAGTAGGCTCGGTCGATTTATTTCAATACAATCTTAATAGACAAGGATATTCAGACAAACCATTATATTTTGGAGCAATGGCGCAGGATATAATCGAGAACCTTAAAGATAAAGGACATGCCGATGAAAACCTTAATATGATTTTCAAGAATAAAGTCACATCGGATGATGATACACTGTACTATGGCATGAACTATGAGCAATTCATAATTCTAAGACTTGCTGGAGACGAGCAGAAGATTGATAAAATGCAAAAACGCATAGATGAATTGGAAGATAAGTTTTCAAGATTGTGTCAGAAATTAGGCATTGACGAAAGTGAGGTATAGCTTATGGCAATTCAAATGAGACGAGGGGCATACGCGGAGTTTGACCCTTTAAAAATGAAAGCTGGAGAATGGGCGGTATCGACCGATTCCGACACGAAAAAACAGCAGATATGGATGTGTTTCGCACCCGGAATAGTTAAGCGAATGGGAACTGTTGAGGATTTTGACGTTGAAATTCAAAGACTTATTCAGAGTTACCTTGACGGCATGGCTCAATCCGTGTCACAGGCTCAAAAATCAGCACAAACTGCGACAGAAAAAGCTACCTCAGCAAGCAGTTCTGCTTCACAAGCTCAAAAATCGGCAGAACTTGCCACAAGCAAAGCTCAAGAATCAGCTACTTCTGCAAACAATGCTAAGGCAAGCGAAACAAAAGCCGAGGCTTCTGAAACCAATGCTAGGACAAGTGAGGACAGTGCGTCTATCTCTGCACGTAACGCTAAGACAAGCGAAACAAATTCTAAGGCCAGTGAAACTAATGCTAAGAAATCAGAGGCTAATGCGTCTACAAGCGCAGCTAACGCAAAAAACAGTGAAACTAATGCCAAGGCTTCTGCTACTAGCGCGTCAACTTCTGCAAACAATGCTAAGGCAAGTGAAACAAAAGCCAAGGCTTCTGAAACCAATGCTAAGGCAAGCGAAACTAACTCTGCAAAGAGCGAGTCGGAAGCGCAAAAGTACGCAGAACAAGTTAAAAAAATATCTGAGAGCTTCAGCGGAGCATTAAGACCTCTTGGAACAATCAACTTTGCCGACTTACCGAGCACAGCGGATGCTAATTCTGGTGATATGTACAATATAACCGACCAGTTTACCACAACCACTGATTTTAAAGAGGGGGCTGGTAATATAATTCCTGCCGGAAGTAACGTATATTTAACTGTTGATAGATATTGGGATGTGCTTGCCGGCACACCGGTAACAGGAGTAAAAGGTGCAAAAGAAGCATATTATCGCAGAGGAAATGTAAACATAACTCCTGCCAATATCGGAGCGGTTGCAGAAGGTGGAAATATAAGCGATACAACAGTTACTTTTGCCGCTACAACAACTAGAGCAAACCTTGTTTCTGGTGAAAAAGTGTCGGTCGGCTTCGGAAAAATTAAGAAGTGGTTCGCTGATTTGAAAAGCTTTGCCTTTAAAGATTTGGCGAATAACCTCACGACTTCTACCACTGGAAACGCATTAGACGCGAGTCAAGGCAAGATTTTGAATGACAAATACGATGAATTAAACCAGAGTTTAAGTTTTAAGGTAAATACCACTGATAGCCGACTGTCGGATGCCAGAACTCCGAAACCTCACACCCATGATGATAGATACTATACTGAGAGCGAGATTAATACTAAGCTTAATGCATTAGTAAAAAATCATATTGTTGTCTTGTATAAGGCTGAATCAATAACAGTTACTGGAAATTCCGATAGAGAATACTCTTTTTCATTTTCTTTGCCAAGCGATGCAGGGATTATTACGCAGCTTCCTATAATTTATGCTGGCGGCAAGGGCATATCAATTGGAAGAAATATCTATAAAGATTTTACTGTACTTCTTTGGAATAATAATAGCAGTACACAAAATGTCGAGGTTATTTATTATGTAGTGTACATCATATAAATAAATGTATTGGAACATAAAGCGTTGAGAGCCGCCTTCAAATGCGCCACATAGTGCCTATTGTTATGGGTATGATTAGCTTCAGACTTGGAATTCAAGCTCTTCTTTGTATTATCTAAACTTTGGTTTAGCAGACTATCACAAATAGGATTTTGCACATAAAAAGAGAGAGCATAAGCCCTCTCAATTATTTTACAGGAATAGGGTTACAAAACAGTCCATGTTGTCAATATTCGACAAAACAAAACACTTTAAAGTGCTACAGTAATGATGTTCTCAAACAAGAGAACTCTTCAAGTTTCGGTAGGGCGGCGGTTTTTCTGCCGTCCTTATTGACGTTTAAGAACAAATGTTCTATAATTGATGTATCGGAGGTGGCATTGTATGGAATATAAGGATGAAATAATTAAAATGATTGAGGGCTTGGAAGATAAAGACCTGTTATTGTACTTGTATGTATTTATTAAAGGAAAAATAGAGGCAGAGTAAAAGCTCTGCCTTGTGGTTATATTTTCTTTTCCCAAACATTACCACACTTTGAACACACAAACTTTGTTTTGCCGTTTTTGCCTTTAATTCCGGTAGCAGCACCGACAACGGCACCAACAGGCCCGAAGAGACCGCCTACTGTGTTACCGACAAGTGCTTTACCAAATGAGAATTTTTTCTTGGTATCAACAGGTATGCCAACACCATCACAGCCAAATTTAGGACATTTAACAGTTTTACTCATAATAAAAATACCACCTTTCTTATTAATTTGATTTATTTTGAGTATTTTCATACATCATATCTATTAAATTCATAATATTTTCTTGCTCTTTATCCGACAATTTAGATAATTTCAACGCGTAGTCCTTGATTCTACTATCCATTTTCGACAGAGCCAAGTCTTTTGTTGCCTCCTCGACAACTGAATGGTGCTCTTTTCCAGTAACTAAATAATCAAGTGAACAATCAAGACATTCTGCAATTTTTACCAGCTTAAACAATTTTGGACAGCTTTTTCCTTTTTTCCAATCTGAAAAAGTACTTTTAGGGAAACCGCCATATTTAGCCACTTCTGCATCATTTAACCCTTTTGAGTCTCTTAATTTACAATATCTTTCGTACATAGAAAATCTCCTTTAAAAAAAGTTGTGATTTCTCAACATTTAGGGTTGACAAATAAGACTTCCTAATGTAGAATAAAAAAAGAAGTTAGGAAATCTCAACTCAATAAAAAATAAAATTGAGAAAATAATATTATGTTTCTGGACAATTCATAGTATACACGATTTTCTAATTTTTATCAAGGCTTAGTTAGGATTTTTGAACTAAAAGCAAAAACTGTTAGCGTACTATCTCTAACAGCCGTTGCCTTATATGGCACTTTTTATAGCAACGGATTTCCTAACTATTGTCAAGAAAGGAGATGGGAAATTGAATAAGAAAAAACGACAGGCAAGCTTCAAAAAACTTGACACGCTCATAAAAGCTAGAAACGTTTCGTTTTACAAACTGTCGGAGGAACTCGGAATGGCACGAAGTACTTTTTCGGATTGGAAGTCAGGAAAATCAATGCCAAAAACAGACAAGCTAATTAAGATTGCTAATTATTTTGGCGTAGAAGTTTCTTATTTTATCGAGTAGAAAGGAGAAAACATGAACGATTTACAAATTTTCAATAATGAAGAGTTCGGAGAAATCAGAACTATCACTAAAGATGATGAAGTTTTATTCTGCCTTGGAGATTTATGCAGAATATTAGAGCTTACAGCAAAGGGGGTAAAGCAGAGGCTTACTGACGAGGTAATTTCAAATTACCCCATCCCAGATTCACTTGGAAGAATACAGAATACCATATTTGTCAATGAAGATGGTTTGTATGATGTAATTCTTGACAGCAGAAAAGAAAATGCGAGGAAGTTTCGTAAGTGGGTAACATCAGAGGTACTTCCGTCTATCAGAAAGACAGGCGGGTATGGTGTACCAAAGACAACAGGCGGTCAGATACAGCTTTTGGCACAGGGCTATACAGAATTAGAGCAGAAAGTAAACGACATCAAAGATGATGTGAGCGAACTTAAGGAAAATGTACCACTTTACAGTTGCGATATTGATGAGATACAACAGCATGTTAAGCGCAGAGTTGTAAATATCCTTGGTGGCAAGCAGAGCGAAGCATACAGGGATAACAGTATCAGGCATAAGACATTTTCTGACATATGGACGCAGTTAAAGCGTGAGTATGGTTGCGTATCTACTTATAAGAGTATCAAGAGGAAGTATATAGACGATGTGCATGAGTTTATTGATTGCTATGTCGCGCCTAAGTATCTTGATGAGCTTATTCAGGACGCAAACGCTCAACAGAGTTTTGTATAGTGAGGTGATTGTATGAGAAAAAGAACTTTAAAGCAGAAATTCTGCACCGGCTGTGGCTATTTGATTTTCGGAGCATTAGCATTTGCATTTTTCCTTGGATTATCGTTGGCATACGGAATTAAGACAGCGAGTATTATCGTCGGAGCAATCGTAACAGTATTTTGGCTGATACTGATTGCAATATGTCTCATAGAGGAGGGCGAACCGCATGAGAAAAAAAAGGATATTGATGTTATCGACTTTAATAATTGGAATTATGATCTTAAAGCCAATAGCAACGAAAGCAGATAGCAAAGTTGAACTGACAGCCGGTGTTTCTTCCTATTTAAATGATGTAATGCTTGGGAAGATTGAGCCGACAGTAGTTCAGAATGAGCCGGTTGTAGTTGAGCAGACCTATGGAGAGCCAACAATTCCAACTTGCCGTAAGAAATACAGTTGTAGCCGATTTAAGAAGCTAGGGCGAGTCAGATATGGCGATTACACTTATACGTGGTACTCACAGAGGGTGTTACCTGGAGGCGGTCTAAATATTCCGAGCAGACATTTAAATGAGCATGGGCTTGTTGTAGATGAAAATGAATACGTTGTGATTGCAAGTGATGATTTACCACATGGAACTGTAGTTGATACTCCTGTTGGCATACAAGGGATTGTATATGACGAAGGGAGCGGAAATGGAAATCTTGACATCTACTGCGATTGGTAGCCAATTGAAGCGTCAGAGTGCTAACGATTACCTACAAGAACTATATCGAGCTAAACGGCACAAGGATAAATCATTTGACTTTCAAGCGTTATTAGATAAAGAAATGGAGAAACTAAATGAGCGACAATGTAAGAAGGATTAGGCTAGGCGATACGAGATACCGATTGAAGCCATTAACGAGAGAGCAGAAGTTATTGCTCAACAAGGCTCATTACGTGGCTAATGAGTGGCTTTTTGTATCGGAGTCGGACTCATACTTAAGAGTAGTGAAGAAATCAAGTTTGCATGGAAATTTGATTCTGAAAACCATAAACAAATAATAGAAAGAGAGGAAACACAATGAGAATTGTACATATTTTTGCACAGAATTTTTGTAAATTCTACGGCAAAAACACATTAGACGCAGATTTTTCAATGAAAACTGTGTTGTCCGGTCAAAATGAAGTCGGCAAATCGACAGTTAAGAGAATTATTCTTGATGTGTTGAATTGCCACGATGAGAATGACAGAGAAATTACAGGCATAAGACCGCATGATGAAAGCGGAGTTGAGATTGACGATGTTGACATCACAAGAGCCGTTACCTTTGAAATTGACGGAAAAGCAAAGACTCTGAAAAAGGTTACAAGGCAGAAACGCAACAAAAGGGGCGAGATTACAGGTAGTATCACTGATTACTCAATCAATGACGTGCCATACAAGATGGCTGACTACAATCAGTACATCAATGACAACATGGCAGAGCTTGGAGTATTACCATTTTGCTTAAATGCTATGACGTTACTCAACAAGTCACAGGCAGAGCAGAGATTAGCACTTGCAAGCTATTTTGGTACACGTACTGACGAGGAAATCTGTGACATGTTTCCGCAGTTTGCTGAACTTAAGCCGATGTTTGACGATGGTGACGTCGACCAGCTCAAAAAAGTATGCCGTGGCAAGCTAAACGGCACAGGCGGTAGAAATGGCTCAAAAGGACTTGTCAAGGAAAGAGACGAAATCTCAACAAGGATTGATACAATTCATTCCACCAATGAGTATACAGACCTTGCAGAGCTTGAATTGCAAAAGAAAACCTATGAGCCGCAACTTAAGGAAATTGAAGATAAGCTGTCCGACTACAACAAGATTTTAGAGGATAAGCAGAAAGCTACAGAGGACATTATGAACCTTAAATTTGAGCTTTCAGATATGGAGAGAAAAGCCAATGCTGATAATCAGAAAAAGCGCATGGAGCTACAGCTACAGATTGATGATTTTAATGCTTCAATTCACAAAACAGAGTCAATGATAAGAACCGGAAAGGCTAGCATTAAAACCTCTGAAAGAGAGATTGAAGATTGCGCAATAGACTTAGCAAAGGTACGTGCTGACTGGAAAAAAGCAAAGGCACTTTCCTTTGATGAAAGCAGTGTTAATTGTCCGATGTGCGGTCAGAGATTGCCGGAAGATACAATAGAGAGTTTGAGAACTGATTTTAGTGATAAAAAATTGAAGAAGCTTAAAGAACTTGAGGATAAGGGCAATTCATTATCAACTGACAGCAAGGAATTCAAACAGGCTATCGAGAATAAGAAGAAAGAAATAGCTAACCTCGAAGCAGAACTTAAGGAGCTGACAGAAAGACATGATGCTGCTGCTAAAGAGCTTGGAGACTTGCCTACTGATGTTGATATGACAGACAACAGTGAGTATCAGGCACTTAAAGCCAAAATCGAGGAAAAAGAGAAAGCCCTTGTAGATGAAAACGATACATCAGAGCTTATCAGAAAGCTCAAAAACGAGCGAAACGAACTGTTAAGACAAGTTTTATCGGTTGACACAAAGATTGAACTTGGTGTGGCGAATAACAAGCGTATAGATGATAGCATAGCTGACCTTGAAGATAAGAGAAAAGACCTCAATCAAGAGATAGCCGATTGGGAGAGAAAACTTGATTTGCTGAAAGAGTTTACACGTAAGAAAAACGAACTCTTACAGGCTGATGTAAATAAGTATCTGAATTTTGCTACGGCAAAGCTTTTCAGACCGCTCTTAAATGGTGATACCGAGGAGTGCTGCGACTTTGTATACAATGGCGAAGCATATGCAAGAAATCTCAACCATGGTGCAAGAATGTTAGTTGAGGTTGACGTGTGCCGAGCTTTTCAGAAAGTGGCAAACGTTAATTTCCCAATTATCATTGATGATACAGAGAGCGTTGACGATTGGAGAATACCACAGATTGAGAATCAGTTAATCTTGTTAAAGCATACACAGGACAAAGAACTTGTGATTGAGGCGGTGTGATATGAAATTATACTTTTACTTTTTGGATACTTATGGTAGGAACCCTAAAGGTTTATACGTTAAGGAATGCGAAGCGAAAGAGAAACCCAAGACATACAGGGCTGTTAATGGAGCTTTTCCAAACTACTATGGTACGGCAAGGAAAGATGATGTTGGGCGAATAACTAATAATTGTCTGTTTCTTACAGAACCTAACTTTGAATATGCAAAAGAGGTGTTCCGAAACAGGACAGAAAGAAGAATTGCAGACAAGTTGGAAGAAGTTGAAAAACTCAAGGCTGAATTAAAAATAATAAATGAAAGTGAGGTATAGAGATGATTAAAGCAAAAGACGGAGAAGTTACATTTACAGGTATAAAAAGCCATGTTATGGCAGAGGCGGTCACTGTTTTACGTGCGCTTAAAGAGACTGTTTCAGAGGAAGAGTACAAAACTGTGATTAGACTTGCTGATAAAAGCGAGAAGCAGTTGAGTGGCGAAGCCGAGAGAATGAGAGAAGTGATTAAAAAGTTGCTTGGATTATAGGAGGTTCACAACATGAGTATTAAGAAAAGAAATTATTACATGGGCGGTAAAAAAACATACTGTAGAGCTTAAGTATGACGGATATATGTATACAGTCATATCTGACGGAGTTTTATTTAAGCAAACAGCTAATGAACTGTTTGCGGTTCAGGTTTTCAATGAGGTGTAAAAATGGCAGAGATAAGAACAAATCTATCAAAGGAAGATATTCTACACAATATGCTTGAACTTGTTGGCTATTTAGTCGAACAAGAGGAAGAGGTAGACGAGATTGAGGTAAAAGTGAAAGACTTGAACATGCAATTTAAAGCATGGAGAGATGAGGAAGAAAGCGAGGATTAATTATGGCAGAGAATACAGCAGTTGCGGAAAAGAAAGAAGAAACAGCAGTACAGCACATTAACAAGGTGACGGACTTTAGCCTTGGAATTTTCGGTACATCCGATAATTTTACAATGGCATATCAAATGGCAAAGGCATTATCACAATCTACATTAGTTCCAAGAGAGTATCAGAAAAGCGAAGCTAACTGTATGATAGCGATTGACCTTGCTATAAGAATGAAAACAAGTCCATTTTTGGTAATGCAAAACCTTGATGTTATACAGGGTAAACCCGGTTGGAACGCAAAGGCACTTATTGGAATGATAAACACTAGCCACAAGTATGACGGCAGTTTGCATTTTGAAGAAAAAACCGACAAGAACGGAAAGCCTTTTAGCTGTATGTGTTACGCATTTGAGAATGGAGAAAGAATAGATGGACCGGTAGTTGACATGGATATGGCAGTTGCAGAGGGCTGGGTAGGAAAGAATGGAAGCAAATGGAAAACAATGCCGCAGGTAATGCTTGCATATCGTGCCGCATCATTCTTTTCAAGAAGATATTGTCCGGAAATTTCAATGGGCTTATATACCTCTGATGAGATTATTGACGGAGATTTTACAGACAGAAATTATTCTGTTGAAAATATGCAGTCACAGGTTGCAGAGGAAATCACAAATAACGCTAATTCAGTAGAATTTGTAGAAGATTCAGCTACAGAAGTAACCGAAGAACAGACAGAAGATAGCACATTGCCACCATTTATGCAGGCAGAATAGGAGATTGAGTATGAGAATAATTTCGCAGGACGGAACATTAGATATTCCATATAGTGATTATCAATTATTTGTTAGTGGTGCTAAATATGATGTAAAAGTAGCACGTATATATTGCCAAAGCTCATACGCACCGAGTGTAAAAATTGCTGAATACTCAACCAACGCAAAAGCGCTTAAAGCTATGGAAATGCTTAGAAAAGTGTATGAAAATAATGTGTTTTATCATTGCACAGCCGGTTCAAAGCGTTTTGAAGAAATACAGAGTATTTTAAGCAAGGAACAATTTCAGAAAGCTACAACAGAGTACTTTCAGTTCCCACAGGATGATGAAATCGAGGTGTGAGTATGAAATTAAAATGTTTAGGCTCATCATCAGCCGGAAATTGTTATTTATTAACTTCCAATAGTGGAGAAACACTTATCCTTGATTGTGGAATACCGATTAAGGAGATTAAAAAGGGCTTAGATTGGATCATAAGGGGGATAAAGGGTGTGATTATAAGTCACACCCACCTCTAGACCATAGCAAGTCAGTAGAAGATTTTGAAGCTATGGGAATACAGATACTTGCCCCATATTTAGGCGATAGTTGTAAACCAATAAATATGGGCGAATTTACAGTAAAGCCTTTTGATTTAACGACAATAGACGGAAATTGGACACATACAGACGCAAATGGCGAACCTTGCCCGATATACGGCTTTCTGATTACTCACAAGGAAATGGGGAAAATGCTTTACATTACCGATTGCGAGGTTGTCAAATGGAAGTTTAAAGGCATAAATCATATCCTCTTAGGTGTGAATTATGACAAGGATTTAATCGACAGGGATACAGGCAAAGCTAATCACGTTTTCAGAGGTCACTTATCCATTGACACAGCTTGTGATTTTGTTAAGGCAAATTATTCAGATAGCTTACAGAACGTCATAATGTGCCATTTATCAAGTGAAAATGCTGATAGAGATAGTTTCATCGAGAAGATGAAAAAAGTCGCTTATGGGGCGAATGTGGATGTTGCGGAGCGTAACAGGGAATGGGTTTTAAGGAAAGGAGATGAATGTCCGTTTTGATTAGAGAAAACAGAGATAACTACTGGATGTTAAATTGGCTCGATAAATTTATGGAAGGGCATAAAGGATTTATATGTGGCGGTTGCTTCAAGAATATTTTTAATCAAGAGAAAGTGAAAGACCTTGATATATTCTTTCAAAATGAGGGCGATAGAGAGGAAGCAGTTGATTACTTTGATAGTATGACAGCCGGATATACTGATGGAACAATGGAAGATGCTGTTTCGGAAGATGAAGCTAAATACAAGTTCTTGTATGAAAATGATAATGTAAAGGCTTATGTTCACAAAGAAACAGGAATAAGGCTCGAGTTAATCAGTAAAATCTATGGAACAGCAGAGCAGATTATAAGCCAATTTGATTTTTCTATCACTAAATTTGCCTACTACAAAGCAGAGATTGAAGATGAAACAGGGGCAGAAGTGGAAGAAATACCTTTTGATAATGGCGATAAAACGGAAACTCATATTGAATACAGGGTTATATATGATGATAAGTTTTTTGAACATTTACATCTCAAAAGGCTTGTCATTGATGATAAAATTCCATTCCCAATGAGTACATTTGAAAGAATGTTGAGATATGCAAAGTACGGATATTTCCCTTGCAGAGAAACAAAGTTAAAGCTGATTAAGGTTTTAAATGAGTTAAATAGCAGAGAGATTGAAGTATCTGAAAGTCTTTATAAGGGCTGGGATTAAATCCTAATGAGTGCCCTTTTTAGAAAGGAGGTGAATACCCATTTTGAGAATTGAAAAGCTGATTAAATTTTTGAAAGAAAGATTTGAAGATGGAATACAGATGTTTGATACACCATCTATAATGGGTGATTTCAGAGTGCCTATTTATAGTGAAGATAAAATCATTGTATTATGGGCTCCGCATTACGAGTATATAGAGATATATGGTATTTCTGATAAAGAGTTTGAAAGAGTTATGAAAGAGGCAAAAGGATATTAGCGAGTGCCCTTTTTAAAAATTGAACAGACAGGAGAAAAATAATGAACATTGTAACACTTTTAGGACGATTGACACGCGACCCGGATATTAGATATACACAGGGTGAAAATGCAATGGCAATAGCAAGGTTTACACTTGCCGTTGATAAAAATTTTAAAAAGAAAGACGATAAGGCAAATTTCATTAACTGCGTGGCTTTTGGCAAGATTGCTGAAACAGTAGAAAAGCACGTATTTAAAGGCTCAAAGATAGCAGTTATCGGCGAGTGGACTACAGGCAGTTACAAGAATAAAGACGGAAACACAGTCTACACTAACGATTGCAACATATCTAAGCTTGAGTTTTGCGACAGTAAAAATTCAAGTGGCAGCAGTGCAGAACCACAGCCAAAGCCCGATGATAGCTTTATGTCAATTCTTGATGGTATTGACGAGGAATTACCATTCATCTAATTCACTAAAGATAACAAAACAATTAAATATTATGAAAGGAGTAAGAGGTTTGTGCGCACATTAAAACTGGTTTTACTCCGATTGAAAAATGGAACAGAGGAATGTAAATATTTTCAATGATGATTGCTTAAACATTATTAAGAAGATTCCGAACGAAAGCATTGACTTAATAGCGACAGACCCACCATATCCAACAACATCGAGAGGAAGTGCTGGAAACAGTGGTGGAATGTTGCAAAAGGAAATAAATAAAAAAGGAATAGTATTTACGCACAATAACATTGACTGCTCGGAATATGCATCAGAGTTTTACAGAATACTTAAAGATGGTAGCCATTGTTATGTTATGACTAATCATGTCAATCTTATACACATGCTAAATGCTTTTACTGATTTAAGAACCGATAAGGAAAAAGAGCAAGGGCTTAAAACTTATGGATTCCATTTTATTAAATCGTTGATATGGGATAAGGGAAACAAAATAATGGGTCAGTATTATATGTCACAATTTGAATACATTTTGTTTTTCCGAAAAGGAAAAGGAGTAAAAATAAACAACTGCGGAACAAGTGATATATTGTCTATCCCAAATAAAAAGAAAAAGGATGCAAGTGGGAATAATCTACATGACACAGAAAAACCTGCTGAACTAATGAAAATATTGATTGAAAATTCTTCGGATAAAGGGCAAGTTGTTTTAGACCCTTTTATGGGGATAGGAAGCACAGGAATTGCTTGTATAAAAGCAGATAGAAAATTTATCGGAATTGAATTAGACCCACATTATTTTGAAATTGCAAAGAAAGAAATGCTTGTGTTTGAGAAAGATAACCAGATGAGCATAACCGATTTCATATAAAGAAAGGAATGATACCGTGTTTTTATTACTAGCGTTTGTATTTATGGTTTTAAGTTGGATTTTTGCATTAAAATGTGACAAGTTTAATATCAAGAAAGACATTGTATGGCTTGTATTGTCAATCTTATTTGGATTTTTAGATGTTTTATTTTGTGCATTACATTTTATTTTGTAAAGGAATAGGAGTGTGAACCGATTGAGTAATATGCGACAAATATATGCAATCAAAAGCAAAAACGAAAAGCGTATCTTAGATGTTTGCCCTGATATGAAACGTCAGAGTGGCATTTATTTCTACACCAGGACCGATGAAAACGGAATATCGTACTTTTATATCGGTCAAAGCGTAGATTGCTTAGAACGTAGTACATCGCACTTGACAGGCTATCAGCACATAGATTTATCAATCAAGAAAAGAGGATTTTATAGCGAAAAAAATCCTTACGGTTGGAAGTTGAATGTTATGTACTATCCGAAAGACAAGCTTGACGAAATGGAGCAATATTGGATTTTGGAATACACAAAAAGAGGTTATCAGTGCAGATACAACAAGACTGCTGGCGGTCAGGGAGAGGGCAAGGAAAAGATAAATGAGTTTAAGCCATCTAAAGGCTACAGAGATGGCATACAGCAAGGTAAAAAGGTGTTAGCGAGGGAATTATCGCATATCATCGAAAAACACCTTGTTGTGACGATTAGAGAGGATAAACAGGGCAATAAGGTGTCACAGAAGCAACTAGATAAATTTATGGAGCTTATTAATGCAGATTCATATAAGGGCGTTGAGTAAATGAAAAGAAAGGCGGCAATTATGGATAAATCACAACACTTAGAAGAAATAAAATCAACTGCTGAGAATTGTTATAACATTGGATATAAGCGTGGATATGAAGCAGCGATAGAAGATTTGAAAACAAAAATCATTGCAAATATGCATGTTGATATATCTGCAAAGATGATGAATGAGTTATTAGACGAATTAAGCAGCGTTTAGGAGAGGTGACATGAAAAAGAAAATAATTATATTTATGTTAAAGCATGATATTTTAAGAAACATATTTTTGATTGTTATGTCAGTGCCGGTAAGTATTTTCTATGGTTTAAAAGGATTCTGCGAAGAATTTTGCGGTGTATGGGAAGACACATTTGATAGCATAAAGGATAATGCTGAAGGAGTAAAAAGAAATTATGAATGAAGAAATGATGTTTACAGCTTGTAATATTCCGAAGTTTTTAGAGGAACAGATGAATAAAATGAAAGACACTCTTACAGGTGGTATGAACGAAGATAATCTTAAAGGTTTTGAGTATGCAGTAGATACTATGTTAAGTATTCTTAGGCAGATAATTCGTGCAGCCGAGATGGATGATGAGATTCTTGTGCATAGCGATAAAATCGCTGATGAGAATGAATTAGAAGAGTTTGATTTACATGATTTGTTAGAACTTTATGGTTGCAGAGTTGTGGCAAACTTACAGAAGAAAAGTGTTTAATGTTGTAAACTGAAATTTAGAAAGGATGCCAGTTTGGTAAGAGAAAAGAACAGGCAAAGTAAATAATTTTATCCAAAACTTAAAAGAAAAAGGCACTACCGAGATAACACTTGATATAACAACAACAGGCAAAGGAATTGTCTATACATTAATTTGGTAGATATCCTGAAATCAAAAGAGAATTTGATGTAAAGATAAATTAGGATTTATGGAGGTAGATATATGATTACGCAGATAGGATTTTTAAGAAAAGGAGATGTGTTCAGATTTGAGGGTGATATTTACAAAGTAGGACATTTGTTGGAGAGTACAAATGGGTATGTTTCCTGTATTGATGTTAATACAGGAAAGAAAAAAAGATTGCATATTGATGTTGATGTAGAAATTGAACAGGCAAACTGAAATTTGTTGAAAGGAGTAAAACAGAGTGAAGTTTTTAAGCAAGAAGAAATGTGATGAAATTCTGAAAAGAATTACTGCAAATGAAATTATTCAGGTAGAGTACGGACTACACGATATGGAAGCAGAAACAAAAGCGACGGAAAATAGAGCAGAAATAGCTTTTATTGTCGGCGGTTTCAAGGGTATGAATAAGGTACAGAACACGTTAAGAAAAGGGCATAACAATATAAACCGCGAGGGAAAAGATTAAAATACATCAACCGAAACTTGAAGAAAATAGGAGATTAAAAATGGCAGAACGTAGAATGTTCACAAAAAAAGTCACTGATGATGATAATTTCATGGCTTTATCATCAAGTGCGCAAGCCTTATATTTGCATTTATCTATGTCTGCTGACGATGACGGATTTTGCAATCAGGTATCAGTTTCCATGTTCAAAGCTCACGCAAGTGTGGCTGATTTACAGCAATTGTTGGAAAAAAGATACATTTATCAGTTTGATAATGGTGTGATTGTAATTAAGCATTGGCGCATGGCAAACGCTTTGAGAAAAGACCGGTATACACCAACGAATTTTAAGGAAGAATTGGCAAAATTAAAGATAAAATCCAATGGCGCATACACATTTTCTGATGATGGTTGCCGTGTGGTTGCCAATGGGTTGCCAGATGGTTGCCAAGTGGTTGCCACTTGTCTGCCACAGGATAGTATAGGTAAGGTAAGTATAGATAAGAATAGTATAGTTAAGGATAGTAAAGAAAAAGATATTGATAAATCAATATCTAAAAAGAAAACTGTCTACTACCCTGATGATGAAATGCTAGAGAGTGCTTTTCAGGAATATTTGACAATGAGAAAAAAAATCAAAAAGCCGATATGCACCGAAATGGCATTACACCGAGCTATGAACACTATCGAGAGACTTTCAAAGGGTGATAACGATTTGGCAATTAAAATCCTCAATCAGTCAGTAGACCATTGTTGGCAAGGACTGTTTGCACTAAAGGACAATGAGCCACATTCAGCTAACAAAGGCATCATTGATTGGGATAATGTGTGAGGTAGAGAAATGACAAGAGACGAGACAGTTAAAATCATTCGCATAATGTGTGATTGCTACCCCAATTACAAGCCGAGCAATTTATCAGAGACAGTAGATGTGTGGAATATGATGTTGGAAGAATATGACTACAGCCAAATATCTATGGCGCTGAAAACTTACGTGCATTCTGATACAAGCGGATTTGCGCCAAGCATCGGACAGCTAATTAACAAACTGTATGAGGTTCAATCCCCACAGGAGCTTAACGAAATGGAAGCATGGATGCTTGTTAGCAAGGCACTACGAAATGGCTACTATGGTGCAGTTGAAGAATTTAACAAGCTACCACCACTCGTACAAAAGGCTGTCGGAAGTCCTGATAATCTTAGGAACTGGGCACTGACGGACAGCAAGAGCATTGAAAATGTAGTGCAGTCAAACTTTATGAGAACCTACAGGACAGTTGTTAATCGAGCGAAGGAATATCAAAAAATGCCAAAGGATATACAGGCATTGATTGAAAATGTCAATAGAAGCTCGTATTCAGCTCAAATCGGCACTAAAAATCAACGGACGATAAAATTATCACTCGAAGATAATAAAAGCCAAAATAAGCCGATTAAAGGTATTCCAATGCCAAAAGAAATTAAGGAATGTATCGAGCAGATGAAAAGATAGGAGGTAAAGAGGTTTTGGTCGACCAATTAAAACATGTTTTACTCCTAGCGAAAAATGATAAAAGACAAGTATTCAAGGCAGAGATATGAAGAACGAAAAGCTAGTAACCTTTGCGTGCTTTGTGGAAAACCGCTTGATAGAGAAGGTGTGGTTTGTACGGCATGTAACAGCAAACGCACAGCGTATGGCCGAGAGCTTTATAAAAAATTACAGGCAGTTGGTGTTTGCCCTAGATGTGGCAAGAACTTGCTATATGGTGACGAAAAAAGTTGTGTTGAGTGTAGGGCAAAATCAGCCGAAGCCATGTCAAAGAAACGTGCTGCTGATGTTGAAAAATACAATGAACAACAAAAAGCATGGCGAAAAGCACGATACGAAAAAGACAAGGAAAATGGCATATGCACACGCTGTCGTAAAAGAAAAGCAGACCCGGGACATACCACTTGCACATTTTGTCGGGAAACAATGAGAAGAGCACGAGTCAAAATGCCTGAAAGAACCGGCAGATACGAACAAGGACTATGTTTTTTCTGTGATAATCCGGTAAAACCCGGATATAAGGTCTGCGAAAAGCACTATCAGCAGAACGTTAAGAACGCAACTTGCGAAAAGGCAAACATAGCACGGCAGAAGATAAAAGAAAGGAGTCCACAATGGACGCCTTGAAAGATTTTTACGATTTTTACCGGCCACTGCAAAGAAGATATGACTTGCGAATGTTTTATAAAACCAATGGCAAGGAAACGAAAATAACTATCCGGTGGCGCGGTAAAGAACTTGTAAAAGTCGCAGAAGAAACTACAGAAGCCTGTTTCATTAGGGCGAGACGAGAACTTGAAGAAAGAATGAAAAAATATGAGCAACAAACTGAAACCAAAGAAAAAGCACAAAGAGCCGGATCTTACGTGGACAAAATCAGAAAAGATTACGTTAAAAAACAGCAATAACCGCAGGAAGCTTGTAAGCCGGTCTTTCACAGACTTCATGGACTTGGGTTACTATGTACTGTATTTACATCATGGATTTGGTAATAAGCGTATTGTACGGCTTGAAAGAACCATAAATGAGTACCTTGACAGGGCGCAGACTGAAAAAGAAATGAAAACTAAAACGCTTGCTGAACTTTTGAAAATGAGATACGGCATTGATGTGCAGAAAGAGATTAATTTAATCCCACTGCAGCAGTTGATTAGGATTTATCAGAGAAATAATCCACTTACGATAAATGACACGAGACAGCTTTTAAATGACACGGCATACAGCTACATGACTTTAGCGTGTACGGCACTTAAATTGATGTTTAAATTGTCGGTTAGGGAAATTGAAGAGTTTATCGCAGAATTTAGGGATTTAATCGACACACTGTATAAATTTAATCAATTCGGCCTGACACTGCCGAAAGTGGCACAATGCCTTGCTGATGAAGTTAATTACGTTGATGAAAGGTACATAAAGGTGATTGATTAATGACTTACGCATGGGATAACGACAGTACTCAAAATGCTCACATAAAGCAGATGAGAGACGATAGGCAAAAGCCTACATGGAAAAACACAGAGACAATAAGGCATATGAAAGATTCAAGCATATGCCGGATTATGGGAAAGGAGTACAAATAAATGACAAATAGAGAGAAATTTGCAGAACAGATTTTGGATATTGCTTGTGGTGGTAGCAAAATAGCAGTTGACAAAGCAACATTAGAGCCGACATCGTGCTATAAATTAGCGTGTGAAGATTGTTTATTTGGTTTTAGTGATACTGACTGCATAAGCGCAAGAAAAAAATGGGCGAATAGCGAATATGTTGAACCACCAATTGACTGATCGAAAGTTGCAGTTGATACACCGGTACTGGTAAGAGACAGTGCCAACTTAGAGTGGGCTAAAAGGTATTTTGCGAAATATGAGAATGGAAGCGTTTTCACTTGGAGCGATGGAGCAACATCGTGGAGTATCGAGGGGTATACAACAGCATGGGTACTAGCTAAACTTCCGGATAAGGAGCAGTAATGGAGAGATTAACGATTGATGAGATAATTGAGCACTGCGACAGAAAAACAGAGATGTACGAAAAAGTCTGTGACATTAAGTATCTCGAAACAACAACTATGAATAATCCAATAAAGGAGTATTGGGAGCATAAACAAGTTGCTGAATATTTAAGAAAGCTCAAAGCTTATGAGGACTTAGAGGAACAGGGCAGACTTATCAAGTTGCCTTGCAAAGAAGCGTACACGGAATCAGGAGACATAGTATATCTTATTTATGATGATGAAGTGGTTGAGTGCATCCATTGCGGATTAAGTATAAATCCTGTTGACGGAAAAGCATATATTGCGCTTGCAACAGATGAAGATATTTTTCCGTACAGAATACCTGTTCCTGAATACGATTTAGACCCTACAGATTGGTGTACAAATACAATCGATGCAGAAGTAGGTGAAATCGGCAAGACAGTATTCTTCATAAAATCCGCAGCAGAAGAAAAGCTGAAAGAATTGAGAGATGGAGAAAATGAGTGATAAGCAGAGCAATCTCACAGACAAAGAAATGGAAGATTTGCAGAGTATAACAACTGACACATTAGCAAGTGTATGTGCTATGGCAGATAAGAACAACATTGATAGAGATAGTATGCTGAAATACTTTGCGGATATGCTCACAGCTTTTACAGAAGTGGCAAGCATACAGAATTATGAAACAAACCACACTTGTAACTGCCAACACAACAGCAATTCAAGAGATAATGAGCCTTGTTGTAGATGTGATAGCATAACAGCAAATATGAATAAAGCTAAGGTCGATAGTTTAGAAATAATCGCACGAACGCTAGACGATAAGCCTTATTATGAATTGAAGTACAGACAGGTTGGTAAAAAGGATTATTCTATCGGATATAGCTCTTACGATTTAAAAACTGTATTAGGTTACATTGATACATATTTTGAAATTGTGGAAAGCGATAAGCAGACCAATGCCGACAGGATAAGGAATATGTCGGATGAAGAGTTAGCAGAATTTCTAGCGACTGTAACGAGTGATGCTATATGCGGAAGCTCATGGGATTATGATGGGTGGATTAAAGAGCTTCAATCAGAAGCGGAATAGGAGAGAATGTGGACGGATATTTATTCAAAGCTAAGAGAGTTGATAATGGAGAATGGGTGCAAGGATATTATGTAAAAGGTTTAGATGCGTATGGCAAAGAAGTTCATCTAATATTTGAACCTAACACAATGTTTTATTCTAGCGGAGAGACAGACGGATGGTACAAAGTAGACCCGACCACTATTTGCCAATGCACCGGCTTGAAAGACAAGAATGGCAAGTTGATTTGGGAGAATGATATTGTTAGGTTTAAGCACGAAAAATTTGATTTTGATTTTGAAAGAACTTGTTGGCCAAACAAAAAAGAATACAAGCGAAATTATGTTGTTGAGTTTTGCAATACGCCTACACATTACGGATTGCGTTTTAGAAATGGTTCGATATGGTTTATGGTTCATAAAAGGACAATCGTTATACATGATGCAGAAGTTATCGGAAACATCTTTGACAATCCAGAGTTGTTAGAAAGTGAGGAATAATATGACAGCGAAAAAAGCAATTGAATTTTTGCGAATGCATTTTGAGTATCTAAAAGAAAGATGGAAGCCATACCCTGATTACAACGTTTTAGAAGCAATGAGAATAGCAATACAGGCACTTGAAAAGCAGGTATCGAAGAAACCGGATTTTACAGAAGATAAAGAATTTGCTTTATGCCCTTGTTGCAATGGTAAGGGCTTACTTAACAAACAGAAATATTGTGATAATTGCGGTCAGAAAATAGACTTAGATTGGAGCGATACAGAATGACCAACTTAACAACAGTAGTATACACTGCCCTCATAGTATTCGGCATAATCGGTCTGACAGAGGTAGCGTTTGCGTGGTACGACATCCGTGGACGAGATAAGACCGATGATGAGATACAAGAGCAGTGGCGCAGTGAAAAAATTAAACATTAATTAATTTATCAGAGAGGAAGTGATGAAATGCAGCAGATAACATTATTCGACATAATTAGAGAGCCTATCAAGGTCACAAAGCCAATACGTCTTATAGAGTTATTTGCTGGCTGAACGGCTACGGAAGTCAGGCAATGGCACTAAAGAGAATAGGCGCAAAGTTTGAGCATTACAGAGTTGTGGAGTTTGATAAGTATGCCATAGCAAGCTATAACGCAGTACATGGCACAGATTTCCCTACAATGGATATAACTAAGGTTCATGCAGAAGATTTGAATATCTGCGACACAAATGCATTCACTTACTTACTTACTTACTCATTTCCCTGTACAGATTTATCAGTTGCCGGAAAACAAGCTGGAATGTCTAAGGGCAGTGGTACAAGAAGTGGTCTGTTGTGGGAAGTTGAGAGAATACTAACAGAAATCAGAGATAGTAACGGAGAATTACCACAGATTTTGTTCATGGAGAATGTGCCACAAGTACATAGCCAGGATAATATGCCCGACTTTAGAAAGTGGCTAGATTTCCTTGAAAGCCTTGGTTACACAAATTACTATCAAGATTTGAATGCTAAAAATTATGGTGTAGCACAAAATCGTGAAAGATGCTTTATGTTTTCATTCCTGGGTGAGTACAATTATCATTTTCCGCAGCCTATACCACTCAAAAAGAAGCTGAAAGACTATCTTGAGGATAATGTAGATGAAAAGTATTACATCAACAATGAAAAGGCTGACAAGCTGATAAAACAGCTTATTGACAATGGTACATTACCACAACACAATCTTGACAGACAGACAGACAGACAGACAGACAGACAGACAGACAGACTTGCGTTGACGGAACAATCAATAAGCCACAGCAGAGAGAAGTTGCAAACTGTATCAAGGCAAGATATGACTGCGGAATATCAAACTTGCGGTCAGATGGAAACTTGGTTGTTAAAGGATATGGGAGAGACGGCAGGCAAACCGATTGATGTAGCCGTAACTCTTAGGGCAAGAGATTATAAAGGCCTTGATAACTATGGAAGCAATGGAGTAATTGAATGGAAAAACTAACAGACGCTATCGGAATAGTGCTTTTTGAAAGTGAAAAATTCGGTGGCGAAAAGGTACTTAGGGGGGGGATTTGCCCTACCCTAAGAGCCAATAAAACAAGTAGCGGAGTGATTGAAGTAATGGCAGATGTAAATGTAATAGGCTCTCTTGAATCAAAATTTGAGAGCACCAACAGAATTTATGATGTGGGGGGGGTGCAGTCCAACATTGAGTACAATGCAAGGTGGCAATCAAGAGCCGAAAATTCTTGAAGAGCAAATTCCATGCAAATTAGATAAAATGCCTAACGGACACTTAGACAGCTTAGATAATGCGGAAATATGTGACATTAATACACCTACTGCAAGCACAGTAACATCAAGATATTATAAAGGAATAGGCAGTCATAAAGGCAATATGTGCATAGTTGCTATGCGTGGCAGAAATCCTGATAATCCGTCAGATAGAACTGCGGGAAACCCAACGGAGCAGAGATTAGAAATAAATATGCAAGGCGCAAGTAATTGCTTAACGAGTGTGCAGAAAGACAATCTTGTTATAGAAAGCCAAGTATTAACACCCAAACGGACAGAATATGGCAAACAGATACGGAAAGCGTACGAAAGCGGTCGGATACAAGAAAGTAGGCACAATATGACGGAATTAGAGCCTAGAAAAGATGATATATCTAATACGCTGATAACAGTGCAAAAAGATAATTTATTGCTTGAAAAACCTCAATATCGTATCAGAAAGCTGACACCGAGAGAGTGTGGACGTCTGATGGGTGTATCTGATGAAGATATTGACAAAATGGCAGCAGTAAACAGTAACACGCAACTATATAAGCAATTCGGCAACTCGATAGTGGTAGATGTTATGTGTGCTATGTTTAAAAATCTGAATATCAAGCAAGGAGATAGCAATGAAGCACTACAAACCAATTAAATGTGTAGTCTGTAGCAAGATATTTACACCGACCGCAGCTAACCAAAATACGTGTTGTGAAGCACACAGACAGCAGAGAGCTACAGAATTAAGAAAAATCAGAGAAAAGAAAAGGCTTAAAAGAAAGCCTGTTAAGAAAAACAAACTTGCGGAAATCTGCGAGATTGCTAAGAGTAAGGGCATGAGCTACGGACAATATATGGCAGAGCAGTATAAAAAGGAAGTGATGATAAGATGAATAGCAGAACTATAAGTGATATAGAGCTAATTGAAAGACAATGTGTATACGAGGATAACAAGCCGCGTAACAGCTCATGCCGATACTCAAATACTTGTATACACAGTGCAAGCAAAACCGAAGAATAGGAGACAGGCTTATGAAGTTTTCAAAACTTACTAAGCCGGAACTTGAAGAAATTATGAAAAATGCCAATTTCACCGATGAAGAAGCGGAAGTTTTTGAGTTGCTAGTTGCTGATAAGAGCCTTGAAGAAGTATCACAGAGACTATTAATTTCAAAAACGACCACTTCCCGGAGAGTGGCAACCATTAAGGAAAAGATAGAAAGGAGTCAGGCGATGATTAACAAAGTGCCAATATGGGAAAAGGTAACGCTGACGATTGATGAAGCTGCGGAATACAGTAACATCGGAGTAAATAAACTCCGAGAAATAACAAACAACCCAAGGTGCCAATTTGTTATGTATGTCGGAAAAAGACGATTAATCAAGCGAAAAGAGTTTGAAAAATATATCGCAGAGACGATAGAGATATAATCAAATGTGGACTTATGTAGCCTTATGTGATATTATAATAAATTGCATAAGGCTTTTTCCATAAGTGAAAGGAGCGAAAATTTAATATGGGAAAGGACTTGAAAGGTAAAGAACTAGGCAGAGGTATTAGTCAGAGAAAAGACAAATACTATGTCGGCAGATACACAACGAGGAATGGAAAGCGAGTACAGAAATTATTTGCAAAACTACAAGAGTGTAAAAAGTGGCTTGCCGATGAGCAGTACACTGATGAGCACAGCAACCCTGACTTTCCGTCTGACATGTTGGTTGATGCATGGTTTGACTACTGGATAAGCGTTAAGAAGCGCACAGTAAGACCGAACACGCTAAGGAACTACACCGAGAGATACAATCGCAACATAAAGCCTGTTATCGGAAATAAGATACTGCGAGAGGTTAATACGCTCCACTGTCAAAAGATAATGACTAATATGGCTGACGAGGATTACAGAACGACAACGATATATCAGACACGCATAGCGCTATACAACATGCTTGACTATGCATATCAAAGCGAAATTATCCCCAAAAATCCGTGCAACCGCATGGTAAAATCCGACATCGGTAAGGAGTCCTCAAAGAAAGAAGCATTGACGATTGAAAATCAGAAAAAATTCTGTGAAGCCATCAAAGGCACATCATATGAGTATCAATACAGATTTGCCTTGCAGACCGGATTAAGGACAGGTGAGCTTGTGGGGCTTAAATGGGAAGATGTAGACTTCAAAGCCAAAACAATCAAAATCGTCAGGAGCTTAGAGTACAGGCATTCAACAGGTGAATGGAGAGAGGGTCCGCCTAAGAGCAAATCGGGATATAGGACAATTCCACTCACTGATGAGGCTGTATCGCTGCTGAAATTGCAGAAAGCTAAAAATGCTTCATTCAAATTTATTGACATTCAATGGAGAGACAGAGTGTTTTTGTGCAAGACCGGAGCACCGGTGAAAAACAGCACATATGATACCGGAATTTACAAAGCGTGTGACAGAGCACGCATACCGAGATTTTCAATGCACGTATTAAGGCACACATTCGCAACAAGATGTATTGAAGCCGGTATGACTCCGAAAACCCTGCAGACGATACTAGGACACTCGAACATAGGTATCACGATGAACCTTTACGTTCACACAACAGACGAGCAAAAGAACTTAGAAATGGACAGAGTAGCAGAAGCACTCAAAGTAATATAAAATAATCAAAAATATAGTATAACCAATCAAATTGGTACAGAATTGGTACATAAATCAAAAATAGAAAGGCAAAAATCCCTTAAACAATGGGTTTTTGGGTAGGTAAAATCAAAAATGAAATTAGGAATCGTCGGACTTCCGAACGTCGGAAAGTCTACATTATTCAACTCACTCACAAAGGCAGGAGCGCTTTCAGCAAACTATCCTTTTGCTACAATCGACCCAAACGTAGGTATTGTTTCAGTGCCTGACGAGAGAATCGTAAAGCTCGGAGAGCTCTATCACACAAAGAAGGTTACACCTGCAACAATCGAATTTGTTGATATCGCAGGTCTTGTGAAGGGAGCCAGTAAGGGTGAGGGACTTGGAAACCAGTTCCTTGCAAATATCCGTGAGGTAGATGCAATCGTACACGTAGTGCGCTGCTTTGAGGATACAAACATTATCCATGTAGATGGCTCTGTAGATCCTGCAAGAGATATCGAGACAATCAATCTTGAGCTTATTTTCTCGGATGTTGAGATTCTTGACAGGCGAATTGCAAAGATTGCAAAGCAGGCAAGAATGGACAAGACACTTGCAAAGGAGCTTGAGCTTGTTGAGGCAGTAAAGGCTCATCTTGAGGACGGAAAGATGGCCAGAACCTTTGAAGTGCCTGATGATGAGGATGCACAGCTTTGGTTCAAGGGCTATAATCTCCTTACAGCAAAGCCTACCATCTACGCAGCAAACGTATCAGAGGATGACCTCGCAGATGACGGCGCAAGCAATCCGCATGTTGCAAAGGTAAGAGAAATGGCAAAGGAAGAGGGCGCAGAGGTATTTGTTATCTGTGCACAGATTGAGCAGGAGCTTGCAGATCTCGATGAGGACGAAAAGAAGGAGTACCTTGAGGATTTAGGTGTTGAGTCAAGCGGTCTCGATAAGCTTGTAGCAGCCAGCTATTCACTTCTCGGACTGATTTCCTTCCTCACAGCAGGAGAGGATGAGTGCCGTGCATGGACTATAAAGAAAGGTACAAAGGCACCACAGGCAGCCGGCAAGATACATACTGATTTCGAGCGTGGCTTCATCAAGGCGGAGGTAGTCAACTATCAGGATCTTCTCGACAATGGAAGCCTTGCAGCCGCAAGAGAAAAGGGTATCGTAGGCATGGAAGGAAAAGAGTACGTTGTTAAGGACGGAGATGTAATTCTTTTCAGATTTAATGTATAATTTTATGAATAAAACGCTTTTATAAGCACAAAATCAAAAAGAAACGCATAAGATAGACCAAGGGAGGTCTGTTTTATGCGTTTTCTGGATTTATGCGAAAAAGAGGTTGTGAGTGTGGAGGAGGGCAGGTTCATCGGACACGTACGGGATTTGGAGTTTGATCCGGTCTGCGGCAAAATCTGTGCGATTATCGTGCCGGGACCGGGAAAATATATGGGAATATTTTGCAGGGATTATGAATATTGTATTCCATGGGTTAAGATTGTGAAGATTGGACCCGATATAATATTGGTAAATATATGTGAGTCTGATATGCGGCGCAAGCTGTTATGATTTTATAAATACAAAAAAATTATAAAAAAGTCAAAATCAGTACAAAACATATTGACAACGAAAATTAGTATATATATACTAAAATATGTATAGGTCTTTTTAAATACAGATGATGATTTGAAGTATTATAATGAGAAACAAAGATATTTTGCTTCTTCATACTATATGATACCTACGGAGGGTACAGCATGAAGTGTCCATTTTGCAGTAGTGACAACACAAGGGTAATAGACTCAAGACCGGCTGATGACAACAGCTCTATCAGGCGCAGAAGGCTGTGCGATGATTGCGGCAAGCGTTTCACTACATATGAGAAGGTGGAGACAATCCCGCTCATCGTTATAAAAAAGGACAACAACAGAGAGCAGTATGACCGCTCCAAGATTGAAAAGGGCGTGCTTCTTGCATGTCACAAGAGACCGATTTCAGCAGATACAATCTCAAAGCTTGTAGATGAGGTCGAGATAGAAATCTTTGCCAGAGAGGAAAAGGAAATCTCTACATCATTCATCGGAGAGTTGATTATGGACAGATTAAAGGACCTTGATGCGGTAGCATATGTGAGGTTTGCGTCAGTTTACAGAGAGTTTAAGGATGTCAATACATTTATGACAGAGCTTAAAAAGATGCTTGACACCAAATAGTGTTTAGGCAGCAGGATTTATTTAAAACATGATGGGAAGGTGCGTATGAACATTTCCGGTATTCGCCCGAGCGAAGGCTTTTATTCATACAATTCCATAAGGGTAAACGAGCTTAGAAACAGCCAGATTATGAGTTCGAAGCAGGCAGTGGACGACACAGCTTCACAGCAATCCATTGCTGATGATACGGCTGATTATGAGGCTGCAAGGGCAAGGCAGAGCTTTACCTCGCTTGATTATGCAAAGACATATGATTCCAATGCGAGCTATGAGCTTAAGGGTGCTGACAGTGATATCAGCACACTTGATGTCGCAAAGGCTGTATCCGATTTAGACAAGGATAAGGTATTGCAGCAGTATCAGCATTTTGTCGGCAGTGCGGATGGCATCGTTATGCAGCAGGCAGCCTTGAATGAACAGATTAACAGGGAGACAGAGAATTTTATACTATGAGTTTTTTATACCCGGGAGAGTACATTGACTCGACATACAGCATAGATTTTGATAAATTATATAAGGAGGGCTACAGGGGTGTCATTTTTGATATCGACAACACCCTTGTGACTCATGGTTCGCCTGCTGATGAGCGGGCGATTGCTTTGTTTAAGCACCTTAAGGAGCTTGGTTTTTCGTGCCTTGTGCTCTCAAACAATAAAGAGCCGCGTGTGAAGAGCTTTGCTAAGCAGGTTGGGATAAAGTATATATACAAGGCAGGAAAGCCCAAGCCATCAGGCTATCGTACAGCAATGGAGAGGCTTGGTACAGATACGAAAAACACTCTGTTTGTCGGAGATCAGATATTTACGGATATCATCGGAGCCAATCTTACGGGCATCAGGTCAATACTTGTAGCACCTATTGACCCGCATGAGGAGATACAGATTGTGCTTAAGCGCTTTATTGAAAAGCCTGTAATTGCATGCTACAAGAGGCATTTAAAGAAAGTAAATAAATAATTTTTAACTAATAATTTAAAATTTGGAGGCATATATATTATGAAGATTGCAATCGGAAACGATCACGCAGCAGTTGAGCTAAAAAAAACAATAATGGAGTACGTTGAGAGCATGGGTCACGAGGTGACCAACTTCGGCACAGATTCAAGTGAGAGCTGCAATTACCCGGAGTATGGTGAGAAGGTGGCTAATGCAGTGGCGTCAGGCGAGTTTGACTGCGGAATACTGATATGCGGTACCGGTGTGGGGATCTCAATAGCAGCCAATAAGGTCAACGGAATCCGTGCGGCAGTTTGCTCAGACACAGCCACAGCACGCCTTGTAAAACAGCACAACAATGCAAATATCATAGCCTTTGGTGAGAGGATTGTAGGTGTTGAGCTTGCAAAGGATATCGTAAAGGCTTATCTGACAGCCGAGTTTGAGGGCGGCAGACACGCCAAGAGAGTGGCTATGATATCAGATATCGAGGCAAGAAACTAATATAAAACCAATACAAATTCATACAATAGAAAATAAATACTTGAAATGTATTGCTTTTTATTGTAAAATGGACGAATGAGAGAGCTTAGGCTCGCACGATTTAAGGAGGAAGTAACTAATGATTTCAGCAGGAGATTTCAGAAACGGTGTTACTATCGAGTTCGAGGGAAACATCTATCAGATTATCGAATTTCAGCATGTTAAACCAGGAAAAGGTGCAGCATTTGTACGTACAAAGTTAAAGAATATCATCAGTGGTGGTGTTGTTGAGAAGACATTCCGTCCAACAGAGAAATGCCCTACAGCACACATTGACCGTAAGGATATGCAGTATCTTTATGCAGATGATGATTTCTATCATTTCATGGATGTTGAGACATATGACCAGATTGACTTACCAAAGGATGAGGTTGGCGATGCTCTCAAGTTTGTAAAAGAGAATGAGATGTGTAAGGTTTGTTCACACAAGGGCAATGTATTTGCAGTTGAGCCACCACTTTTCGTTGAGCTTACTGTTACAGAGACTGAGCCTGGCTTCAAGGGTGATACAGCAACAGGTGCTACAAAGCCTGCTACAGTTGAGACAGGTGCTACAGTTTATGTACCACTTTTTGTTGAGACAGATGATGTTATCAAGATTGATACAAGAACAGGTGAGTACCTTTCACGTGTATAATCTGTAGTTTTATGAGTCTGCACATATTCCGGTATGCCTGGAGTATGTGCAGGCTTTTTTATTTGTGTGCTGTGTGGCAGGTGAGAATCCCGACAGCAAGTGTCATAAACACATGCGACACAAGCATAGCCCACAGATATGCATCTATCCCATAGTGGGGTACGAGAAGCATAATCATCAGAATTCTTATCGCACAGGTGAGCAGATTGACGAAGAGCACCTGCTTTGCTTTGCCCAGACCATGCAGTATGCTGCAGAGCATTCCACTTATGTGCATCAGTGGGCACAGAAAACACAGTCTTCTAAGGAAATATCCACAAAGCTTCGATGAAAAAAGAAAATCCCCTATAAAATCCGACAGCAGATAGAATATGCATGTAAAGATAAGACCAAAGCATAGTCCGAATAAGGCACAGGAGTTTATGGTTTTTGTGATTTTTGTATCCTTTCCGGCGGCATTCGCTTCAGAAACAGATGGCAGAAGCATCACGCAGGCACAGCTGCAAAGCACACCGGGGAATAAAAGCACGGGAAGGGTGAGACCGGAAATGGTTCCAAATATGTCAAGGGCCAATGCCGGTGATAGTCCGTAGAGCTTAAGAGTTCTCGGGATAAGCACATTTTCGACGGAGGATGAAAAGCTTGCCAATATGTAGTTTAGTGATAAAGGGATGAAAAGCGCAGCCATGCCATAGGCTGTTGTTTTCAGGCTTTTGACGGATATTTTAAAGTATGAGAAATCTTTTTTTATTGTGATAACGGAAAAGACGGTTGCGCTCGCTTCGCCTGCCACGATGCCGTATATAGAGTATACAGGCTTAAAGCAGCTGCCACCGTCAGATAGTATTGCGTATATCAGATAGCAGGTGCCAATGCGTGCGGTCTGCTCGATTAATTGTGTGGCAGCTGGAACGGCTGCTTTTTTCAATCCATAATAGTATCCGTTTATGCAGGAATGGATAGCAGCGGGCAGAATGGAAAAGGACAGCGCCTTGACAAGCTCTGTACAGCGTGGCTCACTTAAAATACAAAGGCTTATGTAATTGGCATTGGAATACATAATAATTGTGAGTAAAAGAGCAATGGTGGCTGACATAATTATTGCGCAAATGAGTATAATCTGCCTGTTTTGAGACTTTTCGGCAACAAGCTTTGATGTAGCGGTCTGAAAGCCGTTGCAGCAGAGTGACATGCATACGGACATGAGTGGAATCACAAGCTGATAGAGTCCCAGACCTGTTGAGCCCATGACGTTATTAAGAAATATGCGAAAGAAAAAACCCATAAACCGACTGGTTGTACCGGCAAGTGTCAGGAAAATAGTTCCGGTCACAAGTGGATTGGATAAATATTTTTTTACAATCAAAAAATCACCTGTCATATGTTGTCTTAGAAGTATATGTGCTTCTTTGGATATATATGACAGGTGATTATTTATTGTGTGTTAAACAGCTATTTTGCGCTAAACAACTATTATACTCTTATATGACCGGTATCGTTATATTAAATTTGTGAGATTAACCCATAAAGTGGCGGATAGCCTTGGCTACGCCGTCATTTTCGTTTGTGTCGGTGACGTAATCAGCCTGTGCCTTAAGCTCATCGGTTGCATTTCCCATGGCCACGCCGATGTGTGCGGCTTTTACGATAGCCATGTCGTTTTCGGTGTCACCGACAGCCATTGTCTCATCAGCTGCTATATTCAGGATTTGAGCCAGCTTGTGAAGTGCCACACCTTTGTCAACGCCTGCTTTTGTGAATTCCAGATTACCATAGCCACCGCTTACGAGCGTGATTTCAGGGATTTTTTTCAGATGCTCAAATACTTCGTCGCGGCAGTAGTAGTTATCATCTACATCCTTTGGGAAATTGATGGTCATTTTCTGCATATGGTAATTGTTTTCGCGCATCATTTCAGTGATATCGTTCACACGTTTTCTGGTTGTCATGATGTATTCCTTTATAGAAGGAGGCATTTTGAGATCCTTTGCATCCTCGAGACACTTGTATGGAGAATAGCCACAGCCGTTTATGAAGGCATCCATATGAACGCGCTTTGTCATCAGGTAATCAATTATTGAAAACGCTGTCTCATCAGAAAGGCAGTTTTCGTAAAGACATTTTTTGGTGTCAATCTCGTAGATTGCACTTCCGTTTGCAGTGATAGCGTAGCGGATGCCGGTGTCCTTAATTGCCTCAAACGGCAGCCCTCCGAATGGACGGCCGGTGGAGATGACCACATTTATCCCGGCAGCAGTTGCCTCTTTTATAGCTTTTATATTTTCCCTGGATATCTGACTTTTGTTGTTGAAAAGTGTTCCGTCAAGATCTAAAGCAATAAGTTTCATAAGAAATCCTTTCTTTTGTTTGAAAAATATAGTGTTTTAGTATATTATGGTGAATAGACTATTGATTTTTGTGTTTTAAAATCGGTTATAATGATAATATAAATTTTCACAAATTTCAAGGATGAAGAGCACATAGCTTTTGCTTTGAAATACTTTACACTGTGGAGTGAATAACAGCTGAAACAGAAAAGGAAACGAAATGACAAGAGAAGAATTCAGAAAATATATTAGAGAAAACATAGTTATCCTGGATGGAGCGACCGGTACAAACCTGATGGCAGCGGGCATGCCTGTAGGTGTGTGTCCGGAGGAATGGGTGATGGAGCATCCGCAGGTGATTCTTGATTTGCAGAAGGCTTATGTCGATAACGGCACGAATATTGTTTATGCACCTACATTTACAGGAAACAGGATTAAGCTTTTAGAATATGGTTTACAGGAGAAAATTAACGAGATAAACACCACGCTTGTTGGCCTGTCAAAGCAGGCTGTCGGGGATAGGGCACTTGTAGCTGCAGATATGACGATGACAGGCAGACAGCTTTTTCCACTCGGGGATCTGATGTTCGAGGAGCTTTTGGAGGTGTACAAGGAGCAGGCGAGGATTCTTGATGCGGCAGGCGCAGATGTTTTTGTGGTTGAGACAATGATGAGTCTTCAGGAGTGCAGAGCGGCAGTGCTTGCTATAAAAGAGGTAAGCGACCTGCCTATTATGGTGACACTCACCTATAACGAGGATGGCAGGACTCTTTTTGGTACACCGCCGGAGACAGCAGTTGTTGTGTTGCAGTCACTTGGAGTGGATGCTATCGGTGTGAACTGCTCGACGGGACCTGCTGAGATGATAGCGCTGGTTGAAAAAATGGCAGAGTATTCTACAGTGCCTCTTATTGCAAAGCCAAATGCAGGGCTTCCGGAGCTTGAGGATGGTAAAACTGTATACAAGATGACTCCGGATATGTTTGCCGATGCGATGAGAGGGCTTGTGGAGGCGGGGGCATCCATTGTCGGAGGCTGCTGTGGCACCACACCGGAGCATATACGTGCTCTCACAGAGGCCGTAAAGTCAATGCCTGTTCATAAGCCGCTTGAGCATCATAGAAGAGTGCTTGCGTCCGAACGAAAGAATGTAGAGATTGACTTAGATGGCAACTTTACTGTGGTCGGAGAAAGAATCAACCCTACAGGCAAGAAAAAGCTGCAGGCACAGCTTCGTGAGGGAAAGCTTGACCTGGTGCGCCAGATGGCTATGGAGCAGGAGACAAATGGTGCGAGAATACTTGATATCAATATGGGCATGAATGGTATCGATGAGAAGGAGATGATGAAATCGGTTATATATGAGGTTTCATCTACTGTGGACTGTCCACTTTGTATTGATTCAAGCTATGTGGAGGTAATAGAGGAGGCTCTTAAGATTTATCCGGGAAGAGCTCTAATCAATTCTATTTCTCTTGAGACTGAGAAGATGGAAAAGCTTCTGCCTCTTGCGGCAAAATACGGAGCGATGTTCATACTCTTACCACTATCGGATGCAGGATTGCCAAAGGATGTCGAGGAGAAAAAGCAGATTATAAATACTATTTATGACAAGGCACTTTCGCTTGGAATGGCACATGAGGATATCGTGGTGGATGGACTTGTTGCGACAATAGGTGCAAATCCAAAGGCCGCAATCGAGTGCTATGAGACCATTGCGTACTGTAAGGATGAGAAAAAGCTTCCTACAATATGCGGACTTTCAAATATATCCTTCGGACTGCCTGAGCGTATGTACGTGAACACAGCGTTTCTTACAATGGCCATATGCAAGGGACTCACCATGGCTATTGCCAATCCATCACAGGAGCTTTTGATGAATGCTGCATTTGCATCGGATATGCTGCTCGACAGACCTGACAGCGATATAGCATACATCGAGCGCATGAGCAGGCTTGCGGAGGAAAAGGCCCAATATGAGACTGTTGTTGTGAAAAAGTCGGACAATGATGCGTCTGCTTCAAACGGCACATGCGCAGCAGGCAGTAAGGATGCGGTATTTCAGGCTGTCTTAAAGGGAAACAAGGGCAGTATAATTGATGAAGTAAAGAAAATGCTTTCTGATGGTGCAAAGCCTGACGAGATTATTAATAACAGCCTGATTCCGGCTATTAATGAGGTGGGAGAGCTTTTCAACCAGAAGAAATATTTCCTGCCACAGCTTATTGGCAGCGCAAATACCATGAAGCTTGCTATAGAACATCTCGAGCCACTGCTTGAAAAGAAGGACTCAGGTGATGATATGCCGACTCTTGTCATTGCAACGGTGGAGGGCGATATTCATGATATAGGAAAGAATCTTGTTGTGCTTATGCTTAAAAACTATGGCTACAACGTGATTGATATGGGAAAGGATGTGCCTTGTGAGGATATTGTCAACAAGGCGATTGAGACGAATGCGGCAGTTATCGGACTGTCAGCTCTTATGACTACCACCATGATGCGCATGAAGGATGTAGTGGAAATCTGTAAGGAAAAGGGCTGTAAGAGTAAGGTGGTAATCGGTGGAGCCTGCATTACACAAAGCTTTGCAGACGAGATAGGAGCCGACGGATATTCAAAGGATGCAGCAGAGTGCGTGAAGCTTGTGGAGAGACTTCTGAATAGTTAAAATTTTTTTAAATAAAATGAAAAAAGTTGTTGACAATAAGGTGCCGACTGTATATAATAATCAAGTCGGTTGACGACATGGGATCTTAGCTCAGCTGGGAGAGCATCTGCCTTACAAGCAGAGGGTCACAGG
>ENA-ORSJ01000116-ORSJ01000116.1-human-gut-metagenome-genome-assembly--contig:-NODE-116-length-89340-cov-5.447656_pt1 | contig 89340 bp, 66 predicted proteins | sample MGYA00242191_ERZ509158 | MGnify/ENA primary metagenome ERZ509158 (study PRJEB26280, sample SAMEA2338623) | human gut metagenome | biome: human gut; feature: human-associated habitat; material: faeces...
CCGCCATCCGATCGCTCTGGTGAAAAATCAGATTGTCGAAATCTTCAGCCGCTTGGGCTATTCGGTAGCCGAAGGTCCCGAAATCGAAGATGACTGGCATGTCTTCTCGGCATTGAACTTTCCGCCCGAACACCCGGCACGCGACATGCAGGACACCTTCTTCATCGAAAAAAATCCCGATATCCTGCTGCGTACCCACACCAGCTCGATTCAGGTCCGCACCATGGAGCACCAAAAACCGCCTATTCGCGTGATCTGCCCGGGACGTGTCTTCCGCAATGAAGCCATCTCGGCCCGTGCTCACTGCATCTTCCACCAGGTCGAAGGACTCTACATCGATGAAAACGTCTCGTTTGCCGACCTCAAGCAGAGCATCCTCTACTTCGCTAAAGAGATGTTCGGCGAAAAGAGTCAGATCCGTATGCGCCCCTCATACTTCCCCTTCACCGAACCATCGGCCGAAGTGGACGTCTCCTGCAACCTCTGCGGAGGAAAGGGTTGCAACGTCTGCAAACATACCGGCTGGCTCGAAATCATGGGTTGCGGTATGGTAGACCCCAACGTCCTGACCGCTTCGGGAATCGACCCCAAAAAATATTCGGGCTTCGCATTCGGTATGGGTGTGGAACGTATCGCCATGCTGAAATTCGGCGTCAAGGACCTGCGCCTCTACTTCGAAAACGATGTGCGCTTCCTGCGCCAGTTCGACTCGGTGATCTAATTCCCGATCCCTATCTATGAAAGGATGTCGTCTGCTTCGTGCCGCTGCTGCGGCTGCTCTCTTGCTCTGTTGCTCCGTCATCGTTTACGGAGGGCCGCGCAAGAAAGCAGATGATCCTGTCATGCGTTCCCTGAAATACTACCCCAAAGAACAACAGGCTACCTATCTCTACACGGAAGGTCTCAAAAACAGCCTGATGTTCGGCGGTCGCGATCGTAGTGCACAGCTCTTTAAAGCAGCTATTGCACTCGATTCGCTCCACGCCCCCTCCTTTTTTGAACTGGCCAACCTCTACGTTCAAACCCCGGAAACAGCACTCCCCTACTGCAAAAAAGCGGTAAGCCTCGACTCAACCAATACCTGGTACCTGGGGCTACTGGGAAGACTCTATCTGATGTCGAATGCCTACGACTCGGCCCTGCGTGTCAGCCAAAAGCTGATCAAAATGGCACCGAACAACGCCGATAATTACCTGCGGTTGGCGGCTCTGTATGAACAACAAAAACAACCCTTCTCGGCCATAGCCATCCTCGATACGGCCGAAACTCGCTTCGGCATGATTGAAGAGGTGGCTCGGTACAAACGCCAGCTACTCTTTCAAGTCAAACTCTACGACAAAGCACTCAACGAAGCCAAAGAGTTGACCGTCAACTTTCCGTACGAACCGATGAACTTTGTCGTGTTGGCTGAAACCTATGCCGCCATGGGACGTGATTCTTTGGCCTTGGAGGCGTACGAACAGGCCCGCATGCTCGGTCCAAAAAATACAGGAGTACTGATCTCGCTCAACGAGTTCTACAAACGGCGTGGAGACGATATCAACTACCTGACCACTGCCCGTCTGTTGTTCGATGCCGACGACATTCCCCTCGACAATAAAATCGAATTCTTCAAAGAGATCACCTCATACGATGACCTCTATCGGACTTACTATTTCCAAATCAACAACTTAATCTCTGATTTGGCCATCCGCTATCCAAACGATTTCCGCGTGACACAACTGTATGCAACCCACATGATTCGTTCCGGAAACCTGGATGGAGCACTCCAGCTCTACAAGTCACACACAACCGACTCCACCCCGAAACGGGAGGTCTTCACCGAAATTCTCAGCATGGAGTCTTACCTCCAACGTCCCGATTCGGTAGAGAAATATGCCAATCTGGCTCTCGAAGTTTTCCCGTCTGATCCCGATCTCTACCTGATGAAAGGTTTCGGAAAGTTTTACTTCATGAAAGATTATGCAGGAGCCGAAAAGGAGTTTCTTACAGCCCTGAAGCTGGCTAAAACAGACTCCTTGCGCAGCGTAATTTACTGTACATTGGGCGATAACTGCCAAAAGATGGGTCATACCAAACAGACCTATGCCTACTACCGCAAAGGTCTCAAATACGATCCGAATAACTCGATGATTCTCAACAACTACAGTTATTACCTTAGCGAGCAGATCGACAAACTGCAACTGGCTGATCGGATGTCCGAACGCGCCTGCGAGCTCTCCCCAAACACCCCCACTTACCTCGATACACGGGCTTGGGTGCTCTATCGGTTGGGGCGCTACGCCGAGGCAAAGACCTTAATGCAACAAGCCATTGCACTCGATAAAAACGACGATGGGAAAGAACTTTATCTCCATTACGGAGATATTCTTTACGCTTTAAAAGATACTTTTATGGCCATTTTCTATTGGGAAAAGGCTAAAGAAATGGGTTACGATCCTGAACAGATCGACAAACGAATCAAACAGGCAAAATCAGAATGAGCTGTCACCGTTTATTGTTGATATTGGGAATGCTTTTCTGTGTGTTTCACGTAAGCGCACAGAATCAAAGCCTTGACGCGTTACGTGAAGAGATCCGCAAAGCCGAAGCGGAGATCAAAGCCACCAATGCCCTGTTGACCAAAACCAACAAAGACAAAAAGTTGACCCAGAATCAGCTCAAACTGATCCAAAACCGTATTCGTAACCGCAAACAGATCATTGCCAACCTCGAAAAGCAAACTGAAGTAATCAACGGCAATATCGGCACCAAAAGCGATACCATCAACATGATGCAACAACGCTTGTCCTTACTTAAAAAGGAATATGGCGAGATGGTATATGCCGCCTACAAAAACTACAAATTGAATAACTTCTTGGTCTTTCTGTTTGCTTCGAAAGATTTCAACGATGCCACTCGGCGTATCTCTTACATGCGTCGCTACAACCGTCTGCGTCAACAAAAGGCGGAACAGATCAAATCCATAGCCGACTCGTTGCACATCCAGGTGACGGAGCTCGAGACCAAGAAAGAGGAGCTGAACAAGGTACACGAGAGCCGGACGCAAGAGGTTACTTCGTTGGGTAAAGATGAGAAGCAGTACAAAAACTCGTTAGCACAGATCAATACCAAGGCTGGAAAACTCTCGTCGGAGATTCGTAAACAGCAGAGCCAGGTTAACAAGCTGCAACAGCGTATTCAGGCGATTATTGCAGAGGAGGCACGTAAAAACAAAAAGCAACCGAAATCTGCTGCTCAACAGGAGTATCTGGCCAAACTATCGGGTCGTTTTGACCAAAACAAAGGGAAACTTCCCTACCCGGTCCAGGGCGGTGTCATTGTGGATCGCTACGGTATTCATCCGCACGCCACCCAAAAAGGGCTCATGGTGAATAATAAAGGGGTAAACATCGCCTCTATGAGCGGTGCCGAAGTGCATGCTGTCTTCGAAGGAACAATTACCCAGATCTTCTTTGTACAGGGATTGAACAATACGGTCATTATCCGCCACGGCAATTACCTGACCACCTACTCCAACCTGGCCAGTGTGAATGTCAAAACAGGCGATAAAATCGCACTTAACCAAGTGATCGGACGCCTCGCTACCAGCAATAACGATGACGATTGCGTCCTGCACTTCGAAATCTGGAAGGAGACCGAAAACCTCAATCCAGAAGTTTGGTTACGATAAAAGCTTTATTTTTAACCACTTAAATAGATGATATAATATTATAGTTCAGTAAACTGTAATATTATATATTACTAAAATCAATAAAAAAATGGCTGTCAGATATCAGACTGAAGATTGCAAATTTCGTTTCACGGAACGGCGCAAAACCAGCGACTGGATTCGTCGTGTAGCAGCAGCTGAGGGGTACCGTACAGGGGATATCACCGTCGTATTTTGTTCTGACGCCGCCCTGCTCGAAGTCAACCGGCAATTTTTGTCCCACGACTACTTCACCGATATCATCACTTTTGACTACACGGATCAAGAAAAAAAGGTTATCTCAGGCGATCTGATGATTAGTGTGGACACCGTACGAGATAATGCCGCTAAATTTGGTGCAACGTTCGAAAATGAGCTCCAACGCGTGATTATTCACGGTATACTACACTTGCTCGGTCACGGCGACAAAGCTCCGGGCGAAGAGGCCAAAATGCACGCTTTGGAAGATAAATATCTTGCGATTCGTGAAACTGACGAAACAAAAGATTAATTTTATAAATTCACGGTTCGAAGCCTAAGCGTCTTTACCGCATACACCAAAGATTGAACATACTAATTCTTGCATTGTTGGGCAGAAAGCTCTAACAACAGGCAATCAAGCGGAAAAGATACGAAAGGCTATTCTACAAATTAAGGTTGTTTTGCTGAAAATCTCCCGCGATGTAGATCAACAGCATAGCAACCCGACAACAGTGAAAAAGCTCTTAAATACTGGCGTTCAACAGTTAAGAACACTGAACAACAGATTTGACAGAGCATTGGTAGCAAAAAAAGTAGTTAGAATCAATTGGGATCTGACTGCCGCTAAGAGGACAAAACAAAATGTATTTCGAATACGATATCATAGTGGTTGGTGGTGGACATGCCGGCTGCGAAGCAGCATCGGCAGCAGCCCGCATGGGGTGCCGTACCCTGCTGATCACAATGGATATGACCAAATTCGCCCAGATGTCCTGCAACCCCGCCGTAGGCGGTGTAGCCAAAGGACAGATCGTACGCGAAATCGATGCACTGGGCGGACAAATGGGAATCATTACCGACCGTTCCACGATTCAGTTCCGAATGCTGAACCATTCCAAAGGTCCTGCCATGTGGAGTCCACGCGCCCAGTGCGATAAAATGCTTTTTAGCAAACTGTGGCGTGAAACACTGGACAATACACCAAATCTGTATCTGTGGCAGGATAGCGTAACCGAACTGGAGATAAGCGAAGGTAAGGTTACCGGCGTAAAGACCCGTATGGGCGTCAAATTTGATGCAAAAGCGGTCATCCTTACAGCAGGAACATTCCTCGACGGATTGATGCATATCGGGTACGCCCACGCTGAGGGAGGACGTGCGGGCGATGCCGCCTCGCACGGACTGAGCAACCAACTGCGTTCGCTCGGTTTCGAAGTGGGACGCATGAAAACCGGCACACCGGCCCGTCTCGATGCTCGTACGATCGACTTTTCAAAGCTCAATCAACAACCGGGCGATGAGACACCCAACAAGTTTTCATACAGCGAAGAGACAAAACCGGTTGAAAATCAACTTCCATGCTATCTGGTATATACCTCTCCAGAGGTGCATGAAATTCTCAGGAGCGGTTTTGCAGCCTCGCCCTTATTTAACGGAACAATTAAAGGTATAGGCCCTCGGTACTGTCCAAGCATCGAAGATAAACTGCGAACCTTCTCAGAAAAGACTGAACATCAGCTATTTCTGGAACCTGAAGGACGCGAAACAAACGAATACTACCTGAACGGCTTCTCCTCATCACTTCCGTGGGAGGTGCAAGTCGCAGCTCTGCAGAAAATCAAAGGACTCGAACACGTACAAATCTACCGACCAGGCTATGCTATTGAGTATGACTACTTTCCGCCCACGCAACTCTACCACACACTGGAGACGAAGTTGGTGAAAGGACTCTACTTTGCGGGGCAAGTCAATGGTACAACAGGATATGAAGAAGCAGGTTCACAGGGACTTATGGCTGGAATTAACGCTGTAATGAAGCTACGAGGTGAAGATCCAGTCATTCTGCGCCGTGATGAATCCTACATTGGGGTGCTTATTGACGATTTGGTCACTAAAGGGGTGGACGAACCCTATCGAATGTTTACGAGCCGAGCGGAATACCGAATTTTACTCCGACAAGACAATGCAGACGTCAGACTAACCCCGATCGGCTACAAAATCGGCTTGGCGAGCGAAAAAAGGTACCGGAAAATGGAAGAAAAAAAATCAGCCGTAGAATCGCTTATTTCTTTTCTTCGCCGGGAGAGTATCACTCCAGCCGATTTACAGGAGTATTTTCAAAAGATCGATTCTACCCCACTTACACAGGGTAGAAAGCTGTACGACGTACTGCTTCGCAACAAAGTCACACTGCAAGGTCTGGCCGAACACCTGCCCGGTCTGCAAGACTATCTGAACACAAACAACTGTTCTGAAGAGATCATCGAAGAGGCTGAGATCAAAATCAAATATCACGGCTACATCGAACGTGAAAGACACATCGCCGATAAAATGGTACGCCTGGAGAACATCTCCATACGCCCCGACTTTGATTTCAACTCGCTGCACAGTCTGTCGATCGAAGCGCGCCAAAAATTGACGCGAATCAAACCTTCGACCATTGGTCAGGCCTCGCGTATTCCAGGCGTATCACCGGCAGACATCAACGTTTTGTTGGTATACTTCGGACGATAGAACTCCGAGATGTTCCACGTGGAACATCTCAATAATTAAGGTAAAACTAAAATGTTCCACGTGGAACAATAGAATATGGATCAGAATATTTTCGATATTTCGGCCAATAACGCCGAAAAGGTCTACGTAGAAGGAAAACTCCACCCAATCAAAGTGGGTATGAGAAAAGTTTCGTTGCAAAATGGAACGGATGTGCTGTTGTATGACACGACAGGAAGTTATACAGAAAAAGGGTACAAAATTGACACAAAGAAGGGATTACCAAAAATCCGCAAAGAGTGGATCAAAAAAAGAATAGAAGAGGATGGCGAATTTCATACACAGCTCTGGTATGCAAAAAAAGGTATCATCACACCGGAGATGGAGTATGTAGCTATACGCGAAAGTCAAGGATGTAAACCTGAAGAGGCAATTACTCCAGAGATGGTCTGCAAAGAAATTGCAGATGGAAAAGCCATTCTACCGTCAAATTACCGCCATCCGGAAGCCGAACCAATGATTATCGGCCGGAAATTCTTGGTAAAAATCAATGCCAATATAGGAAACTCAGCATTAGGATCTTCGATTGATGAAGAGGTTGAAAAGGCGATGTGGGCTGTAAAATGGGGCGCAGACACCGTGATGGACCTCTCAACAGGTAAAGATATACACCAAACTCGTGAAGCAATCTTGAGAAATACGCCAGTACCAATTGGAACTGTTCCAATGTACCAAGCCCTGGAAAAAGTAAACGGAAAAGTTGAAGATCTAAACTGGGAAGTTTACAAAGAGACTTTGATTGAACAGGCAGAACAGGGTGTAGATTACTTTACAATCCATGCAGGTATTCTTAAAGAACATATTCCAGCAGCACTGAAACGAGTTACAGGAATTGTATCACGAGGCGGATCTATCATGGCCAAATGGATGAGCCATAACAATGCCCAAAACTTCCTCTACACACACTTCGAAGAGATCTGCGAAATTTTGAAAAAATATGACATCGCCTTCTCTTTAGGAGACGGTCTAAGACCGGGAAGTTTAGCAGATGCAAATGATGAAGCACAGTTTGGGGAGCTGAAAGTTTTAGGAGAACTGGCCAGAATTTCCCGAAAACATGATGTACAGGTGATTATTGAGGGCCCGGGACATGTCCCCATGCATATGATCAAAGAGAATATGGAAAAACAGCTCGAATGGTGCGATGAAGCTCCATTCTACACGCTGGGACCACTGGTTAGTGATATCGGTGCAGGATATGACCATATCACATCAGCCATTGGAGGTGCTATGATCGGATGGATGGGTACCGCAATGCTCTGTTATGTGACAACCAAAGAGCACCTAGCACTGCCAAATCGAGACGATGTACGCGAAGGTGTCGTAACATTCAAGCTGGCAGCTCACGCAGCGGACATAGCCAAAGGACATCCAGGTGCAGCAGAACGTGACCTGCAAATGAGCAAAGCACGTTTTGATATGCGCTGGAATGACCAATTCAACCTCTCATTGGATCCAGAAAGAGCCAGAAAAATGCACTTCGAAATGATTGGCTCAGGCGCTGACCACTGCTCAATGTGTGGTCCACACTTCTGCGCTATGAAAATTACGAAATCAATCTAAATTCAAGAAAACACAAAAAAAAGGAGCGTTAATCCGCTCCTTTTTTTTTATTTCTATATAAAATAAGACTATTTCTTTAGTTCAAATTTCATTTGAACAAGAGATCGACAGGGTACTCCATTGCGGGTTGCAGGTTGCCAACCACGAACCGCCTTATCGTAAATCTGATCAATAATCACCTTTGAATACTGAAAAAGGGTGTCACTCAACGGTACAATCCGATGAATCATACCATTCTCATCAATATCTGCTTCTATAACAAAAACAGTGGAGGAATCACGTTTTAAAAAGGTACGATCATGAATGTTGCGGTTAATATCAGGTAACCACTTCTCAGGTAATTTTGACAACGTTATTCCCTTAAAAGAGGGTAATACACACTCAGAACCACCCTCAATAAAATTGCAGCCAAGACCTGAAAAACGCCGACGATTGCGATCAAAAGAGAGACGAATGTAGGGTAAATCGTTCGAAACGTAAAATAAAAATTTGCGCGCTCCTATCTGTAATCGAACCTGAGTAATGCTATCACTACGCAAAGAGTCGACAATGGTTACCGGACCATTCATCACATGAAAGTCACGTTTCAATTCAGGAAATGTAGCTTTCGAATAGTTGCGGATTGAAGTATAACCAGGTGTTGTTACAAATATCTGATAATCAGTTTTTTGACCAAAAGATAACTGTACAGATAAAAGAAAAATAACAAACAGAAAGAAACGCACAAACATTAGAAAACAAAAAATAAAAAAATCGGAGAGATAGTCTCCGACTTCGAATAAACAAATTATTTTGAGGTCATCTTGGCCCAGCTATCCTTCAGGGTTACCGTTCGGTTAAAGACCATCTTATCAGGTGTTGAGTCTTTGTCCGCACAGAAGTAACCTATACGCTCGAACTGATACTTGCTACCAGTAGGTACACCTTGCAGAGAGGGCTCTATATAACCCTTAACAACCTTCATAGAGTCAGGGTTAAGGTAATCCTTGAAAGTTTTACCCTCTTCAATGTCATCCATGCACTCACGGGTGAAAAGGCGATCAAACAGGCGAATTTCGGCCTCTTTAGCATGCAGAGCAGATACCCAATGAATTACGCCCTTTACTTTACGACCATCAGATGACTGGCCACCCTTAGACATAGGATCATAAGTACAACGCAACTCTACAATCTCACCCGTATCGTTCTTAATCACTTCATCACAACGGATCAAATAAGCATAGCGTAAACGCACCTCTTTGCCCGGAGAAAGACGATAATACTTCTTGGGCGGCTCCTCCATAAAGTCGGTCCGTTCAATGTAAATTTCACGAGAAAATGGCACACTACGACGACCTGCTGACTCATCTTCTGGATTGTTTACACAATCGACCATCTCAGTCTGACCCTCGGGGTAATTTGTGATCACAACCTTAATCGGATCGAGAACAGCCATACGACGCTCCGCACATTTATTAAGATCCTCACGGACACAGAATTCCAGCAACCCGAGATCAATGATATTGTCACGTTTTGCAACGCCTACCTTGTCTGCAAACATGCGGATACTCTCAGGGGTATAACCACGACGACGCAAACCACAAATGGTCGGCATTCGCGGATCATCCCAACCCATTACGATACCCTCCTGTACGCACTGCAACAACTTACGTTTGCTCATCATCGTATAGGTCAGGTTCAAACGGGCAAACTCGTACTGGTGACTCTGGAAAATACCCAATTGCTGGATAAACCAATCATACAGAGGACGATGCACATCGAACTCAAGGGTACAAATCGAATGGGTAATCCCCTCAATCGAATCGGACTGACCATGCGCATAATCATACATCGGATAGATGCACCATTTGTTTCCGGTACGGTGGTGCTCCGAGTGAAGAATACGGTACATGATCGGGTCACGCAACAACATATTTGGGTGAGCCATATCGATCTTGGCACGCAACACCTTTTCGCCATCAGCAAACTCTCCGGCACGCATCCGGGCAAAAAGATCCAGGTTCTCCTCAACCGAACGATTACGCCAAGGACTCTCCTTACCCGGTACAGTTACCGTACCACGATTGAGTCGGATCTCCTCCTGAGATTGATCATCCACATAGGCTTTACCTATCTTGATCAACTCCACAGCCCAATCGTACAGCTGATCAAAATAGTCGGAAGCATAATGCTCTTCAGCCCAGTCAAAACCCAACCAATGAACATCCTCTTTGATCGAATCGACATACTCAACATCCTCTTTTACGGGGTTAGTATCGTCGAAACGAAGATTACACAATCCACCGTAACGTTTAGCCAAACCAAAATTGAGGCAGATACTCTTGGCATGGCCGATGTGCAAATAGCCGTTCGGTTCCGGCGGGAAACGGGTATGAATCTGTTTGACTGAGCCGTCTGAAAGGCTCTTTTCGATTATCTCTTCAAGAAAATTGAGCGATCTCTCATTCGAAACCGGCTCCTCATTTACCGTACTCATATTGTTCGCATTAGCATTATAGCGTTCAGATTACAAAAATAACGTATTTTCAAATATAAATAGTTTTCAGAGGCTATTTTACGTCACATATTGCAACAAAAAAGGGAACAATCCGTAGTTAAAGGATTGTTCCCTGCAATACAGAGGTCAATAAAAACTATTTAACCAGCGTCAATTCATCAATCAGGCGGGTGGCTCCAGCATACTTTTCAATCACAAAGAGCACATAACGAATATCAACACAGATTGTACGCTGCAGCTCAGGTTCAAAAGCCACATCGCCACTCATCGCCTCCCAGTTGCCATCAAACGCCAAACCTACCAGTTCGCCTTTCGCATTCAACACAGGACTACCCGAGTTACCACCGGTAATATCGTTATTGGTCAAGAAACCGACACGTACCGTACCATCCTCAGCATACTGTCCGTAATCCTTGTTCTTAAAAAGCTCTTTCAATTTATCGGGTACAGTGAACTCCAAAGGATTGTTCGGGTCCTCTTTGGCAATTACCCCTTCAAGGGTCGTGTAATAATCGTAAATCACACCATCTGCCGGCCGATAAGGCAACACCTGACCATAGGTCAAACGAATCGTGAAATTGGCATCCGGATAGAATTTATGATCCGGCATCATCTCCATCAAACCTGCAACATAAAGACGATGGCCACGCGCATATTGAATGTTCAACTCCCTTACCCGCTTAACATCACGAGAATAGGCACGTGATACCGATTTACTCAACAAATAAGCAGGATCATTTTTGAGTTGCTCGGCATTCGGATTCTTCAGGAAATTTTCAAAACGATCCTGTGTAGCAAACAGAGAATTGTCGAACAAATCATCTACATAACGCTCAACATCACCGGCATAAAGTGAATCAATCACATTGAAAATATCAGGACGCTCCTCTTTAGACAAGCTATCATAAACAATACGGATCATTCGCTTAGTAATCTTACGATCTGTCGGCGTATTGTAATCTTTATAGATATTTGAAACACCTTTCAAATACTTGGCAACTGCCGCAGTATCCAACCCATTGGGAAGAGAATCAACCAACAGGACATCAGCCATCTTGGCAAAAGTGATAATCTCCGTGCCACGTAACAGTGCTTCAGAAATGTACTGATAGTAATTTAAAATCGGATTCAGTTCATGAATCGACTCCTTGATTAAATCAAGGGCATTGCCATACTTTTGTTGACGAACGGGGTCTTCATTCACCCAAGCACGGAAACGGGCCTCAAGCGCCTCTTTTTGCCCCTTAACCCCCAACTTGCGTAAACCGCGACTCTCACCGATAGAATTCTTCCAATAATTGGAAGAACCGGCATACTTGTTGGCATACTGAAGACGTACTTTCTCACTGGCAACCATATCCTCCATCATGAGCTTCTGACGCTCGCCACGAATGAAGATACGATTCGGATTGGAAATGTTCAGTACATGGTCGATCTCATATGAGGTCATGTAACGCTCCGTAGAACCAGGGAAACCCATAATCATGGTGTAGTCACCCGGCTTAACACCCTTAAGCGAAATTTTCAGATGTGTAGGCGTTGAATAAGGAACATTATCCTTGGAATAGGCTGCTGGTTTACCCTCTTTGTCTGAATAGACACGGAAGATAGAGAAGTCACCAGTATGGCGGGGCCACATCCAGTTATCGGTATCACCACCGAATTTACCGATCGACGAAGGGGGAGTACCTACCAAACGGACATCTTTGTAGCGTTCAACTACAAACATCAAATATTGGTTTCCACCAAAAAAAGATTCAATAAAAGCCTCTTTGGTGCTGTTGTCAGGCAATGCCGCTTTGGTGATAGCTTTGCTCAACGAATCAACACACTGCTGGCGCTGCTCTTCGCTCATGGAATCATTCAACTTCGGCAGAATCTGATCCGACACATCCTCGATGCTACGAATAAAGGTTATGGTCATTCCCGGACAGGGCAACTCCTCATTATAGTTCATTGCCCAGAAACCATTTTCGAGATAATCGTGCTCAACGCTACTCAAACGTTGAATCAATCCATATCCACAATGGTGATTGGTAAAGATCAATCCATTGGCCGAAACAATCTCTCCGGTACATCCCCCACCAAAGATCACAATAGCATCTTTAAGCGAATTGCCATTCAGGTTGTAAATCTGGTCTGCCGACAACTTCAACCCTTTAGCCTTCATCTCCTTAATGTTGAGCTTTTGCAGGTAGGGTAACAACCACATCCCCTCATCAGCCCGAACCTGTAAACCGGTGGCTACCAGCAATCCACTGAGCAACCAGCTACACCATTTACTCATTTTTCTCATTGTTATCTATTTTGTATTTACACGTTTCTTATTAAGCGAAATACTTTCCACGCTGGATATCCAGAGTCAACCCATTGGCATCAATTCGATCGCTCAAGCTTTACTTCTTTACTCCTCTTTCTCTTATAATGCTCACCATGAGTTATATAAAGAATTTGATCAATAAAAATATTGATATCTAACAGAATAGAAAGAAGAACTTAACGAAAGATTGATTTACCAATCCGTTATCGAATACCCGTAAACATCACCATAGAGCAATTCCTACGTTAGCGATCATCAATTAAAGTTTGATCGCCAACATGTTGCGAATGGAGCGTTCCGCCTTGGTACGAATCAACTCCTCGATCACTACCTCCGGTTGTTCGTTCCGGAGTGCAGAAATCATCTTCTCGAGCGTCACCATCTTCATGTAGGTACAGTCGTTGCATCCACACGTAGAGTCGATCGGAGGGGCCGGAATAAACCGTTTTGTCGGATTATCCTTAACCATCTGGTGCAGGATCCCCGGCTCGGTTACCACAATAAAGGTGTCGCAATCACTCTCGGTGGCATACTTGAGCAACGCTGCAGTACTGCCCACATAATCGGCCACCATCAGCACCGGTTTCTTGCACTCGGGATGAGCCAACACCTTCGCCTGCGGATATTCACGCTTCAACTCCAGGATCTTCTCCAACGAAAACTCCTCATGTACATGGCAGGCACCATTCCAAACCACCATCTTGCATCCCGTTACGCTCTGAATGTAGTTGCCAAGGTTGCGGTCCGGAGCAAAGACAATCTTGGCATCTTCAGGCAGCGAGCGGACAATCTGTACCGCATTGCTTGAGGTGCAGCAAATATCGGTCAAAGCCTTCACCCCAACCGAGGTATTCACATAGGAGACGACCGTATAACCGGGATACTGTTTCAAAAATTCGGCAAATGCTTTGGCTTCGCACGATGCCGCCAATGAACATCCCGCTTCCGGATCGGGCAACAGCACCTTCTTCTGCGGAGAGAGGATCTTGGCCGTCTCTGCCATGAAATGGACCCCGGCAAAGAGGATAATATCCGCATCGGTATTGGCCGCCTTTTCCGACAAGGCCAGCGAATCGCCAATGAAATCGGCAGCCTCCTGAATCTCCGGACGGGTATAGTAGTGGGCCAAAACAACCGCATTCTTCTGTTTGGCCAGGCTCCGGATCTGTTCGATCTGACGAAGCTGCTCTTCTGTAAACTGTGCGTTCTTCATCTTCTCTGATTTGAACAATTCTTATTTATATTTTTCTTTTCTCTTTTTTTAAATTAAAAAACTAAGAAAAAGAATAATGTAGGTTAGTGTTGTTGTTAACTTTCTAACAGTAAATTTACGTCTCAGTTATCAATACTTTAGTGACAAGTTATCAAGAATCGATACACTCCGTAAATTCACCTTGTATCTATTATAGCTGTTGGAACGTCTCGGTTGTCAACAGCGGTTGAAAACCTTTATGAACAAATCAACACTCCGTTTTCCGTCTTGAATCTTCGTGAAAAAGAGCGTTGAAAACTTTTGACATCCGGTAATAAAAACGTTTGCATTTTCTTTTTGCTGCATTATATCCGAATAAAAATCGTTTTGTCAACTCTTTTTCTTGCGAATCTTTCATTTTTGGTGCACAACCAATCGAACGCTTTTGAACACTTTATTGTAAATTGTCTTTTGCAGGTAAACTGCTGACGAACATGCCATTACGCCCAATTGTGAAAAAAAAGTTATCATCACTGCGCTTCCCAATGAAGCTCTTTGAGCAGATTGTTGGCCAAATCAGTGTAGAAAACTGCAGAAGCACTCTCCTGGGAGGCAATCGGCATTCCCTCATCAGCCGCCTCGCGAACGCTCTGAATCAACGGAATCTCTGCCAAAACAGGGATATTTTCGCTCTGAGCCAACTCCTGTGCACCACCCTTTCCGAAAATGTAATACCGGTTACCGGGCAGCTCTGCCGGCGTAAACCAAGCCATGTTTTCAACAATTCCTAACACCGGAATGTTGATCTGTTTGGCCCGGAACATACTGATGCCTCGCCGTACATCCGCAACAGCGATCTTTTGCGGGGTGCTGACAATGATGGCTCCGGTAATCTTCAGGTCCTGCATCAATGACAGGTGAATATCGCCCGTTCCGGGAGGCATATCAATCAACAGAAAATCCAACTCTCCCCAATCGGTTTGGTGAACCAACTGACGCAGCGCATTGGTTGCCATCGGGCCCCGCCAGATCAACGCATCTTTCGGATTGATGAAGAACCCGATCGACATCACCTTGATCCCCATGCTCAGGGCCGGATAGATGCGTGGATTTCCCTCCTCCTCTTCGTCTCCTGCTGGTTGATACCCTTCGACTCCAAACATTGTAGGCATCGATGGGCCGTAAATGTCGGCATCCAAAATACCGACTTTGTACCCCATACGCTGGAGTGCTACGCCCAAATTGGCTGTTACGGTACTCTTTCCGACACCACCCTTGGCAGAGCTGATCGCGATGATCTGTTTGATCCCGCCGGTCCAGGTACCGGGTTGGGGTTTCTTGGGCTCGACCTTTTTCGGAGCGGCCTCTTTGATAAAGACTGAGATGTGGTCGGCATATTGCGGAAAGGCCTTGGCAAGTACCGTTTCGCAAGCCCGTTTCAGGGAGGCGGCAAACGGATCACGACTGCGCGAAAACGAGAGGGTAAACTGAATTTTCGAGTCGTTTACCACCAAATTTTCGACCATTCCTTGTGAAACGATATCGTTGCCCGTTTCGGGATGTTTGACTTTCCGAAGGGCTTCCAAAATATCTTTTTGATCCATAATGGCTGGTATTAAGTGTTGTCTGCAAAGGTAATAAACTGCTTAGGATCTCCCAAAAGTTACTATTTTTGTAAATGTGAGCCGATCTTACGGAAATGAAACGATCGGCCAAAGTGGAAAATTTTATTGACCCGATCTGTTTTCTTCCGCCTTTTCTATTCTATGCGATAGATTAGCCGGAAACGAAAAGTCAATAAAAATAAAAATTGAAGCCAAACAGACGTTTTATTAAGGATGTGGAGAGATGATCCGATGTATCCTCTGAAAAAGATATGCAGCCTGACTCATTGATCTATGAATAAGGAATGTTTCGTTGGATAAGCAAGTGAGAAAAGTAAAATAAAAGTAAGATGAACGCATTTTTCAAAACCTTCTTTGCCTCTCTGCTGGCCTTTGTCGTGGGAGGTATCTTCTTTGTGGTGTTGGGTGTCATGTTTGTGGTGGGAATCGGGCTGAGTGCCGTGAGCAGCGGTGTGGACGCCTCTTCGGTTTCGACACCATCCTCCCATTCAATTTTGAAAATAGACCTTTCGGTGCCCATTGTGGATAATCCGGTTCAGGAGCGTATCTCCTCTTTGGAGCGATTGACGATGGGAAGTGGCTTTGAGATGCCGATGCTCAATGTGCTGGGTGCGATCCAACGTGCCAAGGCAGATAAACATATCGACGGTATCTATCTGAATATTAATCCGGCTGCTTCGATCGGTCTGGCAACCATGGAGGAGCTGCGAAATGCCCTGCTGGACTTCAAAGAGGGGTCGGACAAATTTATTATTGCCTATTCCGATTTTTATACCCAGAAGAGCTACTACCTCAGTTCGGTAGCCGACCGCATCTATATGAATCCTCAGGGTAGTCTGTTGTGGAAAGGTATGGCTTCGAATGTGATCTTCTACAAAGGGTTGCTCGATAAGTTGGGTGTACAGCCCGAAGTGGTGCGTCATGGTGCTTACAAAAGTGCCGTTGAGCCCTTCATTATGGATAAGATGAGTCCTGAGAATCGTCTCCAGACCGAAAAATTGATCGGAACCATCTGGAATCATGTGGTCAGTCAGGTGGCACAAGCACGTTCGATCGATTCGATAGCCCTGCAGCGTTATGCCTCGGAGTTGACTATTAACGATGCCGAACAGGCTGTTGCCAAAGGGTTGGTCGATTCGTTGGCTTACGGTGCTGATATGGATTCATTGCTGGCCGGAATGACCGATCAGGAGACGCCCAACTATTACGCTTTTGAGGATTATGTGGCTCAAAGTGTCGCGGTCAATAAGTCGGACAACCTGATTGCGGTGGTCTATGCCGACGGCGAGATTGTCGATGGCGATGCGCCTCAGCCGATGGTGGGCGGCGAAACCTTGGCTGCAAAGCTGGCTGAGTTGCGAGATCAGGATGAGGTCAAAGGGGTAGTGTTACGGGTCAACTCTCCCGGAGGCAGTGCATTGGCCTCCGAGGTGATTTGGCACGAGATGGAGCTGCTTCGGGATAAAAAGCCGGTCATTGTCTCCATGGGCGATATGGCCGCTTCGGGCGGGTATTACATCTCCTGTCCGGCCGATGCGATTCTGGCCTCCCCAACCACCATTACCGGATCGATCGGTGTCTTCGGACTGCTGTTTAATGCACAAAACGGCTTGAAAGATAAGCTTGGTATTACGGTTGATGTGGCCAAAACCAATCCTTCGGCCGATCTCGGCGTACCGTTCCGGGCTCTCTCGGATGCTGAACGCAACTATCTGCAACACAGTGTCGAACATACCTATGCGCAATTTGTTGACCATGTGGCCTCCGGCCGTAATCTGACGCGGGAACAGGTCGATTCGCTCGGAGGAGGTCGTGTATGGTCGGGTGTCAGTGCGCTCGGTAACGGTTTGATCGATTCATACGGCGGACTGCTCGAGGCCATTGCGTTGGCAGCTGATCGTGCCGGTGTTGGTGAAGATTTCTCGATCAGTGCACCCAGCAATACTCCCGATCTGTTGACGCGCATCCTTTTCATGTTAACGTCCCAGACAGCTGTCAAAGACCCCTTCCAGGGTGAACTCGGTACACTCTATCGTGACTATGCAACCCTGCAGCGTATCCTCTCTCGCGAGGGTGTTCAGGCCCTGTTGCCCTGCCGTTACGATATTCAATAAAACGCCTCATTACACCTGAAGCGTTACTTTACTTATCAACCACCCCGTCATAAACGGTTCGCATCAGCCGACTTATGATGGGGTGTTTCTTTATTGAATAGAAAAGAATAAAAATAAAAGTGATCCGATTGTTTGAGATCTGTTGGCAAGTACCAATGTGCAAGGTGTTGCCTTGGAAGAATCGTTTCATGTAAACCAATAGGCTACAAAAACGTCTCGGCAAAAGCGGTGCACTATACGTCAGGCAGTAATTCTAATTTATCAAAAAGAGAATCAGGAAAGTGGGTCTCGAAGTTTATTTGTGTTTGTGCCTCAATCCTGGTGGGCTTTGAAGCAAACTTTGCGGGACATTTTTTCAGAATAGTTCGGTTACGGTGTTCACTATCACTCTTCCTTTGGTCAAAAGTTTTACTGCAACAAAATGCTGTTTTATCCGTCTGAAACAGCATTTTAATTTGAAATACAATCTTTTTTGCCTATTTTTGAGAGCTAGGAAGAATGTTTTTTATGCTACGTAAACTCTGGGCCGCCCCCCTGGCTTGGATATATGAACTGGTTGTCAGGATTCGACACAAACTCTTCGATTGGAATATCCTCAAAAGCGAAGAGTTTGATATTCCTATTGTTTGCGTAGGTAACCTGACGGTCGGCGGTACCGGTAAAACCCCTGTCACCGAATTTCTGATAGAAAAACTCTCCCCTATCTTCAAAGTGGCCGTCCTGTCGCGCGGTTATAAACGCAAAACCCGGGGATTTGTTCTTTCGACCGTCCAATCCTCCTTCCGCGCCATCGGTGACGAACCCAAACAGATCAAACTGAAGTATCCTGAAATCCCCGTAGCCGTCTGCGAAAAACGGACCGAAGGGATCAAAAAACTTCGCGAAGCCCATCCTGAAATCGAACTGATCATTCTTGATGACGCTTTCCAACACCGCTATGTGGAGGCATGGGCCGATATTATCCTGATGGATTACAATCGTCCGATCTATCACGATGCCTTTTTGCCGTTGGGTCGGTTGCGCGATACACCCCAACAACTCGATCGTGCCGATCTGGTGCTGGTAACGAAATGTCCCGATTCAATCACTCCGCTCGATATGCGGATTGTCCGCAAACAGTTAAACCTGTTTCCGTATCAGACGCTCTATTTTACCAAAATGGTGCAGGGTCGGCCTCTGCCGCTCTTCCCGGAACAGGCCAAACGGGCTGTTGGGGCAGGAGATCCGGTGATTATCATGAGCGGCATCGCCAACCCCCAATCACTGGAAAAGAACCTGTCCAAATATCATAAAATTGTTGGGAAACTCTATTTCCGTGACCACCATACCTACCGGATGCGTGATCTCGAACAGCTCAAACGGTTAATGGCCAATGCCCCCGAGAATTGTGTGGTGGTGGTGACCGAAAAGGATGCGGTCAAACTGACCAACCGTAAGAAAATACCGGTCGAAATTCAGCGTCGTCTCTATTACGCGCCGATTCATGTCGAATTTATCGGAAATCGCGAAGCCCGTTTCCTGAACCAACTCGAACAGTATGCTAGAAGAAATAAAAAATACAGCGTCCTTCATCCGGAATAGGGTCGATTTTCAACCACAAGTCGGCATTATTCTCGGCAGCGGACTGGGAGCGCTGGCCGACCATATCCAGCAGGTCGCCTCAATCGCCTATAAAGAGATTCCCGGATTTCCGGTCTCAACAGTGGCAGGTCATGCAGGCCGTCTGATTTTCGGGATGTTGGGGGGAAAACGTGTGGTGGCCATGCAGGGTCGATTTCACTATTATGAAGGATACATGCCCCAACAGGTGGTCTTTCCAGTCAGAGTGCTTCGGGAGTTGGGCATTCAGTACCTGTTCGTCTCCAATGCAGCGGGCGGTGTCAACCCTTCATTCCGTGTGGGGGATATCATGGTAATTACGGATCATATCAACATGATCCCGAATCCCCTGATCGGACATAACGACGAGGAGCTTGGCCCTCGGTTCCCCGATATGAGTGAACCCTACGATCGGAACTTGATCGCTTTGGCCGATCGGATTGCCGCCGAGGAGGGGATCACGCTGCAACACGGATGTTATTGGGGAGGTACAGGCCCCACATACGAAACACCGGCTGAATACCGTTTTTTCCATGTAGCGGGCGCCGATGCGGTGGGCATGTCCACCACACCCGAGGTGATTGCGGCACGTCACATGGGAATCCCTGTGTTTGCGGTCTCGGTCATCACCAATAACGGACTCTCTGGCGAAAAAGCAACCCACGAGGAGGTGCAACGCGAAGGCAACAAAGCACAAGTGAAGATGACACGCCTCTTTACCCGTCTTCTCGAAACAATCGGTTAATCGAGTGATCATATTCCCTGGTCGTGACCTAATCATTTTTACTGGTTTGCTGGGAGGGGTGCATATCCATAAACTGTTGCGCATAGAGTAATTTTTGCGGGTTTGTGGTCAACACGAGGTCAATCTGCCAGATCTAATTGCAGCTTTTCTAATGTAGGGTTGGGGCAGGTTTGCAGTGGTGACACAACAAGCAAGGCAAGAACGTAGAATGGCGAGAGAAAAATAGAAAATTCGGATCGAGCGTTGCATCGAAAGTCTGAGGTGGTGAGATTGAAGGATTGGCAGTCGGCCTTGAATCGTAGGAATGATTATCGGTCATATGCATATTGCTCAACGAAAGCTTTATATCGATTGACATTTTTCCAGTCATATAGGTCAGGATCTCCTAAAAAGCGATTCACGAATTGTGTTTTGCTTTCAAAATCGTACCTTTGATACACGAAAAAGATCGTAGTCGGAATATAATTTATTGATAATAGCTGATTTATGAGTGTATATTCCGTCTCGTGCAGCATCTATTCGAGCAATAGCTAAGTCCAATATCCGGTGCTGGCAAGGATCAGTGTCGGGCAGGACAAGGGTTTTCGATTCGGCAGAAGCTGCGAAGGACCAAACTGGCTAACACAGATTTGTTGGGGCAGATTCAGGTGTAAGGTCTTGGAGTCCAGATAAGGTCTTGAATGGCAGATACTGTGAGCGATATATTCAATAAGTCAATAAAAAAACGGATAAAACGGCATTTGACCGTTGGTTTAATAAAAGCATACAGCTATGGTGAACAAAGTGATTCTGATCGGTAACGTGGGGGCTGACCCCGAAGTGAGAGCCCTCGAAGGGGGAACCAAAGTGGCCCGTCTGCGGATTGCTACAACCGAACGGATTTACAACCGTCAAACCCAGGAGACCAAAGAGCATACCGAATGGCATAATGTGACGTTGTGGCGCAGTTTGGCCGATGTGGCTGACCGTTTTATCCGCAAAGGCAGCCAAGTCTATATTGAAGGGAGCCTCCGTACCCGCGAATGGACCGACAAAGAGGGCAATAAACGTTACACAACCGAAATCGTGGCCAACGACCTCAAGATGTTGGGACGGCGTAGCGATAACCCTGCTGCCGGAAATGAGAGCAGTTCATACGGTGCCTCCCGTGGAGGGAGTTACGGCTCCGCACCGGCTGTACAATCGGCACCTGCTCCCGCAACCAATAATGTGGCCACTGCCGTCCCGGACGAGGTGGATGATCTGCCATTTTAATCAATTGGTTTGAACCGTAGCAACGTATCGCGATTGTGTTGTCAATCGTATAGGTTGTTGGCGTGCATGCCTCTTGTTGAAACGAACACTGATTCTAATTCTAAAAGCTTTCTAATACCCGAAATATGAGTAACAACGACTGGAAAAGCCGTTTGAATGTCGTATACTCGACCAACCCCGATTTTCAATACACCTATCAGGAGGATGAGAATGAGGCCGAAACATTACCTCCATCCCGTCAGGATCTGCGCGTGTGGCTCGATCGGAAACAGCGCGCAGGAAAACAGGTGACGCTGGTCAAAGGTTTTGTCGGCAAGGAGGAGGACCTGAAAGCATTGGCCAAATTGCTCAAAAGCAAATGCGGCGTGGGAGGTTCCGCCAAAGAGGGTGAAATCGTCATTCAGGGCGACTTCCGAGATCGGGTGGTCGATATCCTGCTCAAAGAGGGATATCGGGTAAAAAAGGCGGGCAACTGATTTCCGAAATAAGGAACCGATGAAGCAACGCCTTTTTTTATTTCTGTTCTGTTTGGGAGCACTGTTGTGTTCCCTACAGGCTTCAGCTCAATACTACAGCTGGGGCTCCTCTCCCGCTTCGATTCGCTGGCTGCAGGTCAATGGGCCTCGCGGCAAAATCGTCTATCCCGACTATTTTGGTACAGGTGCCGCCCAGGTGATCTCCGTCATGGAGCATATCACCCCGACCATGGGGTACGGATTCACCTACGGACCGGTGAAGTTTCCCACCGTGCTGCATACCCAAAACTTTAACGCCAACGGTATCGTGATGTGGGCTCCGAAACGTATGGAGCTCGAAATGATCCCCTCGCAGGATCTTTATGCCATGCCCTGGTACAAACAGTTGGTGGCGCATGAATCACGCCATACCGTTCAATACGGTAACCTCTATAAAGGCTTTATGCGGCCTTTGGGGTGGTTCATCGGACAACATTCCGGCCTGATCAGTCAGGCACTGTTGCCCGTTTGGCTGCTCGAAGGTGATGCCGTGCAGGCCGAAACCCAAATGTCCTCGTTCGGTCGGGCACTGCAACCCTCCTTTACGATCGCTTATCGTGCCTATATGGCCGAAAACAGCCGTCGTTTTGTCCCTGACAAGTGGTTTTGCGGCTCATACAAAGACTTTATCCCCGACCATTATCAATTGGGGTATCAGCTGACCGCGTGGTCCAGGGAGCGTTATGGAATCGATATTTGGGATCGGGTAGCCAGTTACAGCGCAAGACGCCCCTATACGATCCTGCCGGCGCACTGGGCGCTGAAAAAGTATTATCACACCTCGGTAACCAAAATGTTTCACGAGACCTTTGCGGATTTGCGCAAGTTTTGGGATTCGTTACCTCCACGGCACAACAGCGCCGAACTGATCCCCACCCGAACCACCAGCTATACGGTATATGCAGCACCGATGCGACTGAACGATACCACCCTGCTGGCACTGAAACGGGATATGGATCGACCGAACCGTATTGTCAGCGTCGATCTGCGCACCGCCCGCGAAAAGACCCTGTTTCACACCGGTTGGGTCGGTACCACTCCAGTCGAAAAGGACAGTGTGCTCTATTGGAGTGAATTCCGAAGCAGTCTTTTCTGGGATCAGCGTATTACGGCACGGGCGGTCAGCTATGATCTGCGTACGAAAAAACGTCACCTGCTGCGTGATCGGCACAGTGCCCTCTATCCCACTCCACTGCCCGATGGGCGGGTGGCCAGCGTCGGATACGATTGGGCCGGGACCTATTCGATCGATTTCGGACAGGGCCGTTCACTGCCCATCCCCGATACCCTGTCGGTGCACGGTCTTGCTTACGACGATCGGACCGGAACTTTGGCTCTGATTGCTTTGGGCGACAGCGGTATGTCGATCTGCCGTATCGATACCTGCAGCGGTAAGATTTCGCCCATCACCCGGCCAAGTTATACGACGATCTTTAACCTGCGGGCAGGAGATGGCAAGCTTACCTTTAATTCGATCGCCTCGGGTTACGACGAGGTGCACCTCTATGACCTGATTCGTGGTGAAGAGATGAGGGTTTCCACCTCCAAATATGGCTCGGTATCCCCTTCTGCTCCTCGAAACGGGGACAGTACCCTCTTTATGACCACCTATACGGCACAGGGATATCTGCTCTCCCGTCAACCGCTCCATCCCGATTCGATGCAGCGGGTGGAGTATTCGCTTGTACCCCAAAATGTGGTCAATCCGCCCCGCCAAAAGTGGCCGGTCATTAACCTCGATACGGTCCGCCTCGAACGAACACTCGATACCACTACGCATCGCATAAAACGTTATCGGAAAGGGTTGCATCTGTTTAATCCCCATAGCTGGGCCCCCTGGAGTTTTGATCCTACCAACATTGTCGATGAGGATAGGATCGATATCGGATTGGGTGCTACGGTCATGTCGCAGGATTTGCTCTCCAGTACAGATGCCTATCTCTCCTACGGGTATAGCGGAAAAGGACACCGAATTCGCGGCAAGGTGAACTATTACGGGTTGGCTCCGAAGATCAGCGTTGAGTTCGATTATGGTGGAGGTTTGCAGCAACTGTACGGCATTAAACGTTCGGAGGCCGATATCTCGTTGAAAAACCGCTTTAGTATCAAAACGGATGTTACCCTGCCGATGACCCTCTCGTCTGGCTCACATATCCGAACCTTGACCCCCTTCATGCAGCTCTATTACCTCAATGCACAACTCTACATGCCGGACGGTTCCTATGACCATGGAACGACACGTGGAGTGATCGGTCTCTCGTTTATCGACAACGAACGGATGGCGACCCGCGACCTGTTGCCACGTTGGGGATATGCCTTGAAATTTTCGGCCGTCGGAGCCCCCTTCCGCCGGGATTTTGGGACGGTATTCGCACTCTACGGTCGGGCCTATATGCCCGGACTGGCCCCACACCACAGCCTGACGTTGCGCGGCAACCTTCAATATCAGCCGACCGACCGCTTTACCTGGTATTACAAAGAGCTCTATCCGCGTGGAGCCAACTACGATATTACCTCTTCGCACTATGCGGCCGTTTCAGCCGACTACCAGTTCCCGATCTGCTATCCCGATGTGGGAATCAACAGCCTGCTCTATTTTAACCGGATTCGGCTCAATCTGTATGGTGATTATGCCCGATTTACCGGTATTCCCAGCCGTTTGGCCCAAACCGTCGGCCATACAGCCACAACACTCTGGTCTTACGGTGGTACCCTCACCTTCGATATGCGTCTGGTCCGTATGCCCAAAAACGATACCTCCATCGGAGTCTATGTCTACAAACCCAGTGACCGAAAAGGGGTGGTCAGCGGATTTATTTTGACCCTGCCGCTGTAAAATCGTGGTGGTTTGGGGGCGAGCCGGCCGGAGCAAAAAACGATACGAAATGTAGGGGAGAGGTTAGATGGGTCCACCACTCGTTGCAGTTTGATTGACCCGCGATTTTTGTGATGCATCGTTGAGCCATAAAGAGGCGGATGGCCTATTGCCGTCCGCCTCTTTTGTAAAGTGTGGAGGGTTAGTGAATGCACGATCCCAACAATCACCCGGAATATTTGGGTTTTATTAGAATACTTGTGTTGGGTGGATGGTGGCAATTTTCTGCCAGGGCATTATTCTGTCTGTACGCTTGGGTTGGTTCGAACCAGCTCCAAAGCCCTCAAAAAGGTCGAAGCGGTCCACCCCATCATTTCGCTGCAGGGGTATTCGCTGTCATTGATCTCCCCGTTTCGAGTGTACTTCTCGTAAATAAATCCCGGGTGGCGTTGTCCGTCTCCATATTTGAAAGGCCGATGAGTGGCCGGGTGCGGATCAAGAAAATTGGCCGTAACCGTATTGAGCCATTTCAACGCGACTTGGTAGGCCTCGGGTTGATAGCCGTAGTTTTCGAGTGCTCCCATCGCCAAAAACTGCACAGGAGCCCATACAGCTCCATCTCCCCACTGGTAGAGAATGGGTTGATCAGAAGGCTCGCACACCACCAAACCACCCGGAGAGTCGAAGAGCTTCAGACTCTCTACAACTCGGGCCGCCTCTTCGGGTGTAGCGAAGTGCCAATAGAGCGGCATCAGGGTCATTACAGAGGCAATGGAGCCATGACATTGGTTCACAAAATCGTAGTCCAGGAAAAGGCCGCGCTCCTCGTCCCACAGGTATTTGCGGATCAGCTCGGCCCGTCGAATAGCCCGTTTTTCCCAACGACTGCCGTTAGAAATGCCCAGTTGACGCTCGAGCCATCCCAAAATACGTTCGTACTGATACAGGTTTGAATTCAGATCGATCGGAATAAAATCTTTGCAACGCCCGTCGAACCGAGGGGTAAAATCCATCGTTTCGGCCTCGGCCAGCCGGTGGCTCGCTATCAAGATCTTGACACTATCCGGTGCCTCTTGATCGAGCTGGAAACGGTGCAGCAGCACCTTGTCATAAAAGTTGAGCAACGTAGCTGAATCAGCATGTTCGCCGTAACGTTGCAGACCCGGGATCGGGGTGGAGTGATCCTCGATGGTGTTTCCATTCGTATTGGTCCAGAATTCATACTCCTTGCACAGTGCCCGATAGGCCCGATGCAGCCAGGCGGTATCTTGATTGGGAGCCTTCAGGAAATAACTATGCACCATCATGCCGAAATAGGGGGTCTGACTGCGATCCTCCCCCCAACCGTTCGCATTGGGCACAAACCCCAGCTGCTCTATCTCGTAAATAAAGTTGTCGATGTTGTTTTTGGCCTGCTCGAAAAAGCCCTGCCGCATCAACCCCTCGTTGATAAAATAGAGGTCCCAATAGTAAAGCGTTCCGGGATTCAATGCAAAGGAAAAGGGTGCCGGCAAGGTGGCTACGGTATCGACATAACGGTCCCAACTGTTGCGAATATGGTTCTCAATGGTCGGCCATTGTTCCGGATGGAGCGGGCGTAGAGCCGTATCGGGTTGAGCCTGGAGCGTCAACGCTCCGCAAAGCATTAGCCCAGTGACCAATAATTTGTAAAGTTTCATGGGTTGGTTTTTCGGGTTTAGCATTCAAAGATAATCATCTCTGCTCCAAAGCCAATCCGCTTGTCAATGAAATATTTGCACGGCGTGTCCCGTTGTATCGGTAATTCAGATTAAAATTATAACTTTGCCCCATAAAATAGATGCACGGAATGAACCGTAAATTGATCGACAAATTACAGAGTCCCAAAGCTATAAAATGGTTTTGGATCATATTGGCCTCTCCTGTGGCCTTGATTCTTCTTTTGCTGTTGTTGATCCGTATCGGCCTCTTCGGCAAACTGCCTACATTCGAAGAGCTCGAAAACCCTAAAAGCAATCTGGCAACCGAAATATACTCCGAAGATGGAAAAATGATCGGCAGCTTCTTCGTGCAAAACCGATCCTACTGCGACTACGACGAGCTGTCACCCAGTCTGGTCGCAGCACTCATCTCCACCGAGGATATGCGTTTCTACTCCCACTCCGGAATCGACTTTATCTCGTTGGCTCGTGTGGCTGTGCGCACCATTGCACTGGCTCAGTTCGGTCAGGGTGGTGGTAGTACCATTTCGCAGCAGTTGGCCAAAAACCTCTACCCGCGGGATACGGCTGCCTACAATAACCCGATTTCGAAAGGTTCTAAACTGGTCATCTCCAAACTCAAAGAGTGGATTACAGCGGTCATGCTCGAGCGCAATTACACCAAAGAGGAGATCATCGCCATGTATCTCAATACGGTCGAATTCGGTAGTAATGCCTTTGGTATCAAATCGGCTGCACGCACCTTCTTCAACAAACTCCCTTCGGAACTGAACGCTCAGGAGTCGGCTATGTTGGTGGGTGTCGTCAACAAACCGACCCGTTATAGCCCGGTGTTGAACCCCGAACGTGCCCTCGCCCGGCGTAACCTGGTGATCTCCCGTATGAAACAGATGGGGTACATCAACCGCCACCAGCGGGATTCGTTGCAGGCGCTGCCAATCGAATTGGACTACCATCCCGTGTCGCACAACTCCGGAACGGCAACCTATTTCCGCGAAATGTTGCGAATGGTGATGACCATGGATCGCCCGACCCGCAATCAATTCTACAACGATTGGGATTACCAGCAGGCAGTCAAGGAGTGGGACAACAATCCGCTCTACGGATGGTGCATCAAAAATGTCAAGTCGGACGGTACCCCCTACAACCTCTATCGCGATGGCCTGAAAATCTATACGACGATCAATGCCACGATGCAGGAGTATGCCGAGGAGGCATTGGTGAACCACATGGCCAAGGATATCCAGCCGGCCATGGACAATCAGGTGCGTCGTACCAAACGACTCTTCAACGGTGTCAGCCAAGAGGATATCGATCGCATTATGCGCAATGCCATTCGTCAAACCGATCGCTACCGGGCATTGAAACGAGACGGTGCAACCGATGAGGAGATTATGGCCGATTTCAAAAAGCCGGTCAAAATGAAGATCTTCTCCTACAAAGGTGATCGCGATACAACGATGACCCCGTATGACTCGATTCTGTACCACAAACAGATCCTGCGGGCCTCATTCATGGCGATGGATCCTTCGACCGGTTATGTAAAAGCCTACGTAGGCGGCCCCAATTATCGCTACTTCAAATACGATATGGTCAAACAGGGTAAACGTCAGGTGGGTTCGACCATCAAACCTTTCATTTACACCTTTGCCATTGCCAACTTGGGGTATGATCCCTGCACGCTGGTCCCCAACCTGCCGGTAACAATCGAAACCGATAACGGTACCATCTGGCAGCCCAAAGAGGCCGGACGTGTCGAATATACCGGTGAAATGCACCCCCTGCGTTGGGGATTGGCCAACAGCCGCAACAACTACTCGGCCTGGATCATGAAGCAGGCCCGTCAACCACAGGCCGTAGCCAACTATATCCATCGAATGGGTATTCAGAGTTATATCGATCCGGTCTATTCGCTCTGTTTGGGTACCCCCGATGTTTCGCTTTTTGAGATGGTTGGAGCATACAGTACGTTTGCCAACCGAGGTGTCTTTACCGACCCGATCTTTGTCACCCGAATCGAGGATCGTAATGGCAACGTGTTGGCCACCTTCTCCCCGGCCCTGCACGACGCAATCAGCGAACAGACCGCCTATACCATGCTCGGTATGATGAAAAATGTAGTAACTTCCGGTACGGCAGGTCGTCTGCGCTGGATGTACAAGTTCAAAGCCGATATGGCCGGTAAAACCGGTACCTCACAAAAGAACTCCGACGCATGGTTTATGGGAGTTACCCCGAAAATCGTCGCCGGAGCCTGGGTCGGAGGTGAAGATCGTAGCGTCCATTTGAACAGCGCTGCAGACGGTGCCCGTGTAGCCTTGCCGATCTTTGCCGGTTTTATGCGGAAAGTGTACGATGATCCCTCCCTGGGCGTTAGCGAGAGCGATCAGTTCCCCATGCCAGTCGGTGCTGTGGTGTACGAGTGCTCCGAAGAGGAGGGTACGGAGAGTGCCGTCCGTCAGGAACAGGACGAATTCTTCGAGTAATCCTTGCGAACCTCTCCGTGGAACAACTTCAGCGGAGGGGGTTGGTGTTTTGTGGTGTTCGCCTTGTTGTGGAGACCATGCAGAGGAGGCTCACTGTGGAAGCAAATGAAGAGACGGTGGGCGCTGTCCAGGGGTAGTTGCCCGTTGGAATTAGGGTCTTGAGGCGATCTATCCGTTCCCGCGGAGGCGATGTTCTCCCGCTGAGTTTGGCTATAAAACCCTTTGCGCTTGTGCGGAAAGGGTAACTTTGGTAAATGAAAACGAAAATATTTCAACAAATTGATTCGGTTTGATTTACCGGTATTATCTTTGTCTCTGTTTTCAACTTACGGCCAAGGCCGTGCATAATGACTCAAGAATATGAAAGTGGCAATTGTTGGCGCAAGCGGGGCTGTCGGCCAGGAGTTCTTGCGGGTGTTGGAACAACGCGAATTCCCTGTTCGGGAGCTGTTGCTCTTCGGTTCCGAACGTAGCGCCGGACGTAAATACCAATTCCGCGGGAAAGAGATTACCGTCAAAAAACTGGAGCATAACGACGATTTTGAGGGGGTCAATATCGCCTTCACATCGGCTGGAGCCGGTACCTCCAAAGAGTTCGCCGAAACCATCACCAAACATGGGGCGCTGATGATCGACAATTCCAGCGCATTCCGCATGGATGAGGATGTGCCCTTGGTGGTGCCGGAGGTCAATCCGCGAGATGGTATCAACCCACCCCGTAATATCATTGCCAACCCCAACTGTACTACCATTCAGATGGCGGTTGCCCTGCAGGCCATCGAAAAACTTGCCCATATCCGTCGGGTACGGGTTGCAACCTATCAATCGGCCAGCGGTGCCGGTGCCGCTGCCATGGATGAACTGGTTGAGCAGAATGCCCAACTGGTGCGGGGCGAAGAGCCTACCGTCAATAAATTCCCCTTCCAGCTCGCCTATAACGTGATTCCGCAGGTGGATGTCTTCACCGAGAACGGTTACACGAAAGAGGAGATGAAGATGTACAACGAGACCCGCAAAATCATGCATTCCGATATTGAGGTGAGTGCAACCTGTGTCCGGGTACCCGTTATGCGGGCCCATTCGGAGGCTATTTGGCTCGAGGCTGACCGTCCTATTTCGGTGGAAGAGGCACGTAAAGCCTTCTGCCGTGCCGAAGGTATCGTTCTGATGGATGACACTGAGCAGAAAAAGTATCCGATGCCGCTGTTGTTGGCTGGTTGCGATCCGGTGTATGTGGGACGTATCCGGAAAGATATCACCAATCCGAACGGTTTGACTTTCTGGTGTGTCAGCGACCAGATCCGCAAAGGTGCCGCCCTCAATGCCGTGCAGATTGCCGAGTATCTGGTGACAAACGGTCACATCAAATAGCGGTAAAACATATAGTGCCGTGTTTTTACGGTACCCGAAACAAGAAGAGGCATCCAATGCTGGATGCCTCTTCTGTTATTTTAATGGAATATTGATCTGGAGGGTCGTGCGGTTTTCAGGCTGTATATTTTACCTTGCGCTTATTTGCTCATTTACGCAGCGTCTGTTGCTCTCCTTTCTCTCTGCCTCTGTTTTAGCGTACTTTCCGTTTGAAAACCCAGGCATCCGGGAAGGAGCCGGCACACTGCTGTTTGAGCCGTTTGGCCTGTTGTTCCGTAGCTGACACCGAGGTGTAGATCATAATTTTGCCATTGCCAAGCGGCAATTTGTAATACGAAAGCGTATTGTCGATCCGCTTTGCCTGCGCAATGAATTTATTGGCGTTTGCATCGCTACTGTACGTGCCAACCACAACATAATAGCCCATCTGTCCAGCAGCAACAGTCGAAGGCGCTGACGGGGCTGAAATGGTCGGTTTTGACGGTGTGACAGGTGCCGGTTTGCTGGCTGGCTTGGGTGCCGGGGCCGGTGTAGCGGTTGTGGCCGGTCCGTTGGTCGCCTCGTCGGTGGTGGCAGCGGGGTGATCCGTGGCCTGTTCCGAGCTGGGAGCTGCAGAAGTCGCCGGATCCGATTCATTCCACTCCGTGAGATCCTCCTCGTAAGAGTAGGTGCTGCGGTTGAGCAGGGTAATGGCTCCATACGAGATCGCCCCACCGATAATCACCGCACCGATTACCCACAGAACAATTTGACGTACCCCCATCTGATGCGGCATTTTGACCGGCTCGGGACGGATCGGATTCATAATTTCGTTCAGCCCTTGAGCCGGGTAGAACCGTTTTTCCCGAATTTCACCCACCGATTCGATCCGAATCACCTCCTCGTGGCGAACAGTGGTCAGCCAATCGTTGTATATGGCCTGCGCCTGCGTCTCATCCTGATTGGTGTTTTGCGCAATCAGCGTAACGATATTCAGAAACTCGGGACTCTCCGTCTCGGCATAGATCACCAGATTGAGCGGTGGGGTAATCATCCCCTTCTTCTCCATCATCGGAGGACGGGTAATCACCTTTAAGGACCCGATTCCGGGCAGATTGATGCTCTGGCGACGAACCAGTGCATTGAAAATAAGTGTACTGATAGGATCCATGGCTTTAGGCTTATAGATTTATAGAGGGCTTATTTGCGGCGACCACTCTTCCCGGCAACTCTTTTGGGCAGAGGGGCGGGTGTGAGCGGTGCTTTGTGTAAAGCAAGTGACAAAATGATAATTCCCGCTACAATAAACGGAATGCTCAACAACTGACCCATGTTCAGGACCATGGTCTGTTCGAAATCCACCTGTGGGTTCTTGATGAATTCGATCAAAAAACGGGTGCCGAACAGCACAATCAGGAAGAAACCAAACATCACGCCTGGCCGACGTCGTGCCAAATCACGCTTGTAGTACATCCAGAGCAGGATCACAAACAGTACTAGGTAACACAGAGCTTCATAAATCTGGGTGGGATGTTTGGGCAGGGTCTCCCCGTCCCGCACAAAGATAAAACCCCAAGGCAAAGAGGTGACCGTGCCATAAATTTCGGAGTTCATCAGGTTACCCAACCGTACCGCTACACCACTGATGGCCACCACAATACTGATTCGATCCAGGGACCAGATATAGGGCAACTTGTTCTTGCGGGAGAAGAGCCACAGACCAATCAACAGACCGATTGCTGCACCGTGGCTGGCCATGCCCCCTTGTCGAATATCGAGAATCTCGATCGGATGGGTCAGGTAGTAGCCCGGATCGTAGAAGAGGCAGTGGCCGAGTCGCGAACCCAAAACGGTCGAAATGACACCGAACCAAAAGACCGAATCGAAGGTCTTTTCACTCAGCCCTTCGCGTATCATGATATGGTGGAAGATATAGGCACTGATACCGAGAGCTACCGCCCAAAGTACTCCGTAGTAACGGACTTCGAACGAGCCGAGATGAAACAGCGCCGGGTTGACATCCCAAGTGACGGCGAGTGGAAGAAGTTGTTCCATGTGTAGTGTTTAACGTAAATAAATGTACCCCTCGCAGATGCGGCTGAAGACTCTGAGTTGCCTTGTTCAAATCTATGGTTCAGCTGCATGCTGGAGGTTATGAATCCGGTGAATGTCAAACGTTACAAAAGCTTACAGCCGTTTGAACGTTTTGCTTAGACCTGTCCTATAACTTTCAAATATAAGCATTTTATTGTATCTGTAGCTTGATTTTGGCGAAAATCCCCCAATAGGCGATTTCGCGTGAGTCTCCCGGAAACTCCTTGATTTGAATCGGGCCGTGTTCTCTTTTATCGGTTTTATCGGTCAAGCAATTGTTCCCTGTCGGGTTGATGGAGTGGTCACAGATATTGGGCATAATTACCCCCAATCAATTAAATATCTTTTGGGGATGCCGAGGGGCTGGGGAAAGATAGCTGACGGGATGGGACAGACTGGCCAATTGAGGTTTGGGGTCAGGGTGATGGTGTCCGGTCAGGATGGTTCGGACTCGATTATACGCCTTTGGGAGAGGCTGCTGCACTGGGCTTGGGGGCCTCTTTGGCCAGCGCAAAAGAGAAGGTGCTGCCCTCTCCCAATTTGCTGCGCAGCGTGATCACCTGTCCATGGGCCTCAAGAATGTGCTTGACAATTGCCAACCCCAGGCCGGTACCACCCTGTTCCCGCGAACGGCTCTTATCGACCCGGAAAAAGCGCTCGAATACCCGCGGAATGTACTCTTCGGCAATACCTACCCCATTGTCTGCCACCTCGATCATGACGCGGTCGTACATATCGACAAAACTGACCCGTGTGGTACCGCCATCTCGCCCGTAGCGTACGGAGTTGATCAACAGATTCATGATCACCTGACCGATCTTTCGACGATCGGCATAGACCAGTACCGGAGGTTGAAAATTACTTGTCCCGATGCGGAAGGTGATGTGGCGGGCCGACGCCTCAATCTCGATCGATTCGGCAATCTCCCGCACCAAAGCCACAATGTCGAAACGCTCCGGCTCCAGAACCAGTGATCCTGATTCGAGTTTGGAGATCTCCTCCAAATCCTGTACGATGTTGATGAGTCGATCGATACTCTTCTCGGACCGTTCGAGGTATTTGCGATTGATCTTCTCATCCTCCAGCCCTCCGTCGAGTAGAGTCAGGATATACCCCTGTATGGTGAAGATCGGCGTTTTGATCTCATGCGATACGTTGCCGAGAAACTCTTTGCGGTACCGTTCATTCTCCTTGAGGCGGGCGATCTCGCGGGCATTTTTTTCGGCCCACAGATTCAATTCGTCCTGCAATCCGCTGACCAGATCATGGGTCGGTGGCAGATCGTGAGTCCGGATGTTTTTGGAGAGCAGCACCTGATAGATCGGCTTGATTCGGTACCGGACAAAGAGATTGAAAAGGTAGTGAGCGGCAAAAAAGAGCAGCACAAATACCCCACCACAAAAGATCAAGATCGCCAGCGGTTTCAGTTGAAGAAGCAACCCCAAAACAATGCAGATCACGGCCGCTGCAGTTGCAACAGCCAGGGCGGCTCCAGCCGTGGTTTTGATCTTGAGTCTCATTGCGGGCGGTCTCGAATTAGGCTTTGGGCAGGTACTGTTTCATCAGTTTGGTGATGTATTTGCCCACAATGTCGAACTCGAGATTGACCGTTGAACCCACCTTCAACGTGTGGAAGTTGGTGTGCTCGTAGGTGTATGGAATGATGGCGACCTGGAAAGAGGCCGACTGCGAATTGACAACCGTAAGACTCACCCCATTGACGGCCACGGAGCCCTTCTCAACGGTGATGTTGCCGGGTGTGGGATCGTACTCAAACGTGTAGTACCAACTGCCGTCTGCCTCGCTGATGGCTGTGCAGCGAGCGGTCTGATCGACATGCCCCTGAACAATATGGCCATCCAACAGCGCGTCGGGACGCATGCTCCGCTCCAAATTGACCAGATCGCCCGGCTTGAGCTCTCCGAGATTCGATTTGATCAGCGTCTCGTGGATCGCTGTTACGGTATAACGGGGAGCATCCAACGAGACTACTGTCAAGCAGACCCCATTGTGTGCAATGCTCTGGTCGATGCGCAATTCATTGGTAAAAGGCGCTTCGATCGTGAAGTGCTTGTTTCCCTGCTCTTCGCGGACGGCAATCACCCGTCCTGTTGCCTCTACAATTCCTGAAAACATGATCTTTGGTTTATGGATGTTAAGGTAGCTTTCGGCTCGTTCCGGTGTGTGAACGGCCCGTATCGGAGGATCAGCATACGGGTTCAGCAACTCACAGCCTTATATGCTCTCGTTTCAAGCTACAAGGCGTCTGAATATTTATTTACGACTTTGATATTCAGTCTGTCATGGCTTGTTTTGTGTCCGTGACCGCCCTGTTTGCAGCGCACCGTTTGGGGCTGATGCTCCGAAGCAAAGATCACAAAATTTTCTTGATAATGATGCCTTCGACCACAAACAATTTATGGATGGCGTCGCGTTTGATGTGAATCGGGTCGTATGCGTCGCTGTTACGAGGTAACAGCAACAGTTCATCCGCCTGGGAACTTTGGCGGACGATCCGAATCCCCTTGAAGGTGTCCGAAAGAATCAGACAGGTCGATCCGGGCAGCAGTTCGTCAGACTGTTGACGTCGCAGTAGTACGTAACTTCCGGCCGGAATCTCGGGCTGCATGGCGTCACTAAGCGATAGTGTGGCCAAATCGCAATGTTTCAGCGGCGGAAAATGGATGTAAAATTGGGGCTGAATGGTGGGGGGCTGCTGCTCCACATCGCACCGCTCCAACATCTCGACCGCTTCAATCGCATCCATACCGTAGCAGGGGATCCCTGTCGCTGTGCCGGTTTGTTGCGGATCGATCATCATCTCGCCTTCGCCCGTGAGCAACCAACCTTTGCTGATGACCGGATATTTGGCAGTGATCAGTGCCGCCAAATCGTGGCTGATGCCGTTGTTGCCCTTCTTGATCTGATACAGATTTTCACTCCGCTTTAAACCAATGTGCAAGGCAAATGCATTGATGGATAACCCCGTCCATTTGATCACCTGCTCGAGCCGGTGCCATTTTTCGGTGTTGGGATTGTTATTTGACATGTTGTTGGGATTCTTGTGTTTGTAATCTTGATGCAGATTGCGAACCAGTGGGTTGTACTGAGGAGTATCTCCAGGTCTAACGCTGGAAATCAAAGAGGAAAATTTGTATTAACGCTAAAAAAATTGCAACTTTGCATCCACAAGTTCCATTTGCCTCCGTAGTTCAATGGATAGAATGGCAGATTCCGGTTCTGCTGATATGGGTTCGATTCCCGTCGGGGGTACTGCTAAACGGGTCGAAGCACTGCTTCTGCCCGTTTTTTTCATCCCTTCGTTCTCTCTCTGTCTGTTCTGCTCGTTTGGCTCTTGACACTTCACTCCGCTCCTTCGGTATTCCACCTCCTTGTCGCGGTCAGTAACCCGATCCGATTCAACGATGCGAACCGTTTCGATCATCCACATGCGGAAGTGCTCAAGCGTCGCTGCCCTTCTTCTCCTGTTATCGGTTTTGTTATGCAGAGGTCGATCCCGATCCGATGGCCGAAATCACCACTGCCGGTTTTGTTGGTATGGTCTTTGTGAGAAATGGTCTCTCCTCCTGTACAACCCTGACCAAAATCGCAATCATCCGCTCATGACAAACCTTGTGTCATGGTCAGTATCTCTTTCATCGACACAGCAATAGCGGATTTATTGGTTGCGGTAGTGTGGGCGGGATTTTGCTCTTGGGGTCGGCACTCTCCACGACAGACCCGGAAATCATACATTTCAGGATCAAATGTAAATTTTGGGGTATTCGATCGGCTGAAATAGCGTATTATTCCGTCTTTTTATACGAAATTAATAAAAATCTCGGAAGCATTATGCCGTTTTTGGCCTTTTTGTAACATTATTTTATACCGATTATTCAATGATTTTTGAGATATAGCGTAATTTTTTGTTACAAGTAAACATAACTTGTTAATATTTAATGATCAGATATACAGATTGTTGCAAATAAAATAGCCGATACGAAACAGAAAACTTCGATTTATCCACCTGCGGTATTTTGTGTTTTTTAGCGTATATAAAATCATCCGAATAGAGGATAAATACAACTTAATGTGCTATCTGTTTTTGAGAAAATGGTCACAATGGGCTTGAAAATCAAGATTTGGCATGGCTGGGAAGAGACAAAAACAGAGCGAGACGACACGATTCTTCAGCGTCGTCTCGCTTTGTGATCGTATGATCGTATGGGAAAACTTTTCTGCTAAGCGGTGCCGTAGTGTCTCCACACCGAACTCTCGTTAATAGTCAGGGTGCAGATCACGCAGCACCATGAGCAACGGAAAAGTTTTGCAACCGGTGTGTAGGGCGATTACGGGTGCATGTAGCTTTCAATATCTTCGGTGGTGGCCGGAGCCCGACGATTGCCCAACATGCGGTTGCCATCGGGAGTGATCAGCATGTCGTCTTCGATGCGAATTCCGCCAAAACCAACGTATTCCCGCACTTTCTCAAAATTAATAAAACCTTTGCCAAGCCCCTCTTTTTCCCATTTGTCGATCAAGGCTGGAATAAAATAGATTCCCGGCTCGACCGTCATGACCATACCCGGTTTGAGCCGTTTGCCCATTCGGAGTGAGGAGAGACCCGGTGTCTCGCTGCGCATGGCCTCTTCGTCGTAACCGACATATTTTTCGCCGATATTCTCCATATCGTGTACGTCGAGTCCCATCTGGTGACCCAACCCGTGAGGCATGAAGAGCGCTTGGGCACCACAAGCGACGGCATCTTCCATATTGCCCTGCATCAACCCTAACTCCTTCAAACCATCGGCAATCACCCGCGAAGCCTCGTTGTGCATCTGCCAATAGAAGAGATCGGGTTTGGCCAACTCGAATGTGCGGCTATTGGCAGCCAGCACAATATCATAAATGGCCTTCTGTTTGGCAGTAAACTTACCGTTGACCGGAATGGTACGCGTAAAATCACTGCAATAGTTCATATTGGTTTCGGCCCCCGCATCGACCAGCAACAGCCGTCCCGCTTCCAGAACGTTGCCGTGGTTGTGGTTATGCAGGGTCTCACCATTCTGGCTCACGATCGAGAGGAACGAAACGCCAGCTCCATACTGCAGTGCAATGCCGTCGATCGCTCCGGAAATCTCCTGCTCGACCACTCCGGGACGACACATCTGCATGACCTGCAGGTGCATCTTGGTGCCGATCGTGCAGGCCCGTTCGATCTCGTCGATCTCGTCGGGTTCTTTGATCTCTCGCAGGGCCACAACCGCTTTGGCCAGTTCGACCGAGACCTTCTCTTTGAGGGCGGCCGGCTGCATGCCGAGCAGTTCACACAACATCAGCGTTACCTCACCCCGGTAGGGTGGCAGATAGTGGATGCGACGGCCTGCGGCAATCGCCTCCTTGAGCACTTCGGCCAGTTTGGCCAAATTTGCCGTCCGGGTCACGCCGACCTGTTGAGCCTGTTCGGCCAACGACGGCTGTGGACCCATCCAAATAATATCGTCGAGCGTATAATCTTCACCGAAGAGCGTGTCTTCTCCCGAATCGGCGTCGAGAATGCCGGCAAATTCGGGGTGATTCAGACCAAAAAAGTAGAGAAACGTACTGTCCTGGCGGAACGGAAAGGTGTTACTCGGATAGTTGGCTGAAGATTCATGATTGCCCGGAAGCAGAATCAGTCCGCTGCCAATACGTTTGCGCAGAGCTTCGCGACGAAGCATATACGTTTTTGCTTCAAACATGGTGATGAGTTTGTTGGGTTGGATCGGCCGGATATCGACGATCCGATCTCTTGCGTCAGAACTGCGAATCTCGTTTAAAGGCCCCAGTCCCCAGTCCTCTGGAAGAGATCATCCAAAAGTAACAAAAACTTGTGGCAATCTTGCTATCTTTGCCGGGAAAAGAGGATGCACAGTGCCTTTACAGCAGAAATTTTGCTATCTTGGAAGATATTACGGGTGATGCGGCCAAACGAAATGCGGCGAAGCCTTGTGCATTCGATGGATATGGATGGGAAGAGGTGGCCGCGGAAGCGTTGCTAAGAGGACGAACGGTTATACTCCGCACTAAAATCAGGGAGAGATGAAAATTGCAATCGTGGGAACAGGCTATGTCGGATTGGTGTCCGGAACCTGTTTTTCAGAAATGGGTATCGAGGTGATCTGTGTCGATGTGGATCGGGCGAAGATCGAACGACTGCAGCAGGGCGAAATTCCCATTTATGAACCGGAACTCGCCGTACTCGTTCAAAAAAATATGCGTGCCGGCCGTCTCTCTTTTGCAACCGACCTGGCGTCTCACTTGGATGAGGTCGAGGTGGTCTTCATCGCGGTCGGGACTCCACCCGATGAGGATGGTTCGGCCGATCTGCACTATGTGCTGGAGGTGGCGCGTGAATTTGGTGCCGCCGTCAACAAATATACCCTGCTGGTGACCAAAAGTACCGTTCCGGTGGGTACGGCTGCCCGAATTCGGGAGGTGGTCGAGGCCGAATTGAAACGTCGAGGGGTCGAGGTGGAGTTCGATGTCGCCTCCAATCCCGAATTCCTCAAGGAGGGCAGCGCGGTCAAAGATTTCATGAGCCCGGATCGGGTTGTCGTTGGGGTGGAAAGCGAACGCGCACGCGAATTGATGCAACGCCTCTATCGCCCCTTTCTGCTCAACAATTTCCGCGTGATCTTCATGGATGTACCCTCCGCCGAAATGACCAAATATGCCGCCAACAGCATGTTGGCTACCCGCATCAGCTTTATGAATGACATTGCCAACCTGTGTGAATTGGTTGGTGCCGATGTCAATATGGTGCGGCGCGGGATCGGTACCGATATGCGTATCGGCAACAAATTCCTCTATCCGGGTTGTGGATATGGCGGTTCCTGCTTCCCCAAAGATGTCAAGGCGCTGATCCATACCGCCGAAGAGAACGGTTACCAGATGCGGGTGCTGCAGGCAGTTGAAGAGGTTAATGCCAACCAGAAACGGGTGTTGTTCGAGAAGTTGAACCGCCATTTCGGCGGCGAACTCCAGGGGCGTAAAATCGCTTTGTGGGGCCTGGCCTTTAAGCCCGAAACCGACGATATGCGGGAAGCTACATCGGTCGTCCTGATCCGGTTGTTGACTGAGGCGGGGGCTGAGGTGACTGTGTACGATCCGGTAGCCATGAACGAGTGTCATCGAATCATCGGCGAGCAGGTCCATTATGCCGAAGATATGTACGAAGCGGTAATCGATGCCGATGCATTGCTGCTGGTAACCGAATGGAAGCAGTTCCGGGTTCCCAATTGGGAGTTGCTCAAAAAGCGGATGCGGATGCCGTTGATTTTTGACGGCCGAAACATCTATGACCGCAAAGAGCTGGAGGCAGCCGGGTTCACCTACTACTATATTGGCGGTAATGCAGCCTGCTGATCTCTGTTAATGCGTGGAGAGGCAGCGAATCTCCTCCCATTGTACCTATTGGATTGTTCTATTCAGAAACGGTTGGCTGTAAAGGTGCGCGCAAAAGATGAATACGAGAGATTTTTATTGTTGATCTATCTTTTCTCTTTTTTATAGCTCCTCTATCTCCTCTCGGAATGCTTTTATCTTTTATTGTAATATATTATCGAAGATTGTGAAAATATGCAACGGGATAAATTGACCTTGTAGATCGTTGGCTTTGGTATGTTTTAATCCGTCTTCAAAATGAGACGATTTAGGCAAGAGTTTTGTAAGGACGAATCGGCAGAAATAATACGAATAAAACAATAATTGATTGAACTGTTGTAAGCTTTTGCCGTGTTTGGATCGTTAAAAGAGGGACTCGATCGGGGGCTAATTTGGTCAATTGTTGCAAAAGCGCTTATTTTGCGCTAAATTTCAGGGATTCATGTATATAAAACCACCGAAAATAATCCGTACGATCTTTCCCTCGTTGATCTGGGAGATGCCCCCCTCCGATGAGGTCTATCTTACCTTCGACGACGGCCCTACACCCGGTGTGACCGAAGAGATTCTCGAACAGTTAGCCAAATATAACGCAAAAGCCACCTTTTTCTGCCTCGGCAAAAATGCCGAAATGCATCCTGAACTTTTCGAACGGATCAAAGCCGAAGGACACCGTATCGGTAACCATACATACAGCCATCAGAAGGGTTGGCGAATGACCCTCGAAGGCTATCTCGAAGATGTCGAATTGGCTAATAACCTTTTGCGTACGGATCTGTTCCGACCTCCCTATGCGCAGATCAAACCCTCTCAGGCCCGTCGCTTGAGCGAACATTACAACCTGATCATGTGGGATGTGCTCTCCCAAGATTATAACCGCCAAATCTCCCCTCGCCTCTGTCTGCGTAATGTGACCAAACATGTTCGGGGCGGTTCGATCGTCGTCTTCCACGACTCCCTTAAAAGCTATCGCAACATGTCCTACGCACTGCCACGAACCTTGGAGTTCCTCTATGAGCACGGGCTGAAATGTGTGGGGATCGAGATTTAATTGAGCGTAGCAGATGTGTCGGGCGGTTCTTTGCGGAACATGAGCCATAATATCCATCGAGAGAATGGATTAGCGTAAGGAACCGCCTTACAAACGCTATTGATTTTCGATGTCGGGAATGAACAACAAACGCAATATTATCATAGCCGTGACCGGTGCCAGTGGCTCGATCTATGCTCGGTTGCTGTGCCAACGATTGGCTCAGGTCGAGGAGGTGGAGCGTATTGCCCTGATCGTAACCCGCAACGGAGAGGAGGTCTGTCGGTACGAGGATGATGCCTCCTGGATGACAAATCCCCGCTTTACCCGTTACGATAACGACGATTTGTTTGCTCCGCCAGCCTCCGGATCGGCCTCATTCGATGCAATGGTGATCATCCCCTGCTCGATGGGCATGGCGGGACGTGTCGCTGCCGGGATTTCGAACGATCTGACCAGCCGTGCTGCCGATGTGATGCTCAAGGAGCGTCGTCGTCTGATCTTGGTGCCGCGTGAAGCTCCGTTGAGCACCATCCATTTGCGCAATTTAACCACTCTGTCCGAATGCGGAGCCATCATCTGCCCTGCGGCCCCGTCGTTCTATTCTCACCCCCAGGATATCGAAACCCTCTGCGAAACCATTATCGAACGAATTCTGACACTGTTAGGGGTGGAGGCTCCCCATTACGAATGGACCGGAAAATAGCCTGCCCTGCACCTTGATTGGTAACTTCGCTTGAAAGAAAGCGGGATGGTAGCAACGGTACAGGTAGAGGTGATCGGGCAGGGATCAGCAGGTACGGTTCCGATCAGGAGGATCGGAGAAAAACAGCTACAGCCGTTTTATCATTGGTTTTCTCTGCCTATTTTTGTGTAACCATTGGCTGTAGGGCTGTGTAGGTTCGAGCCAGGGAACGCAACCGGTGATGGTCGGGTGTCATACAGCAGAATATCTGTTAGCTTGTTAGCAAGAAATTTATGGTCGTGTCGCAACGCATACAACAGTTGAAGGAGAAGGTAGCCTTGCTGCCCGATTCTCCTGGTGTGTACCAGTTTTTGGGTGCAGACGGCAAGGTGATTTATGTGGGCAAGGCCAAAAACCTGAAACGACGGGTATCGTCTTATTTTCTGACACGCGCTGACCATACGCCCAAAGTGCGGGTTATGGTGGGTAAAATCGTCGATCTGCGTCATACGGTAGTGGCCAGTGAAAGCGAAGCATTTCTGCTGGAGAACAACATGATCAAGAATCTCCAGCCCCGTTACAACATCCTGCTCAAAGACGACAAAACCTATCCCTGGATTGTGATCCGTAACGAACCCTTCCCGCGGGTACTCTCGACCCGCCGTTTTGTTCGGGATGGCTCGCAATATTTTGGTCCCTACGCCTCGGTATATATCCAAAAAGAGATTTTAGAGATGTTGCGAGGGATCTATCAGCTGCGGACCTGCTCACTCAACCTGGCACCTGACCAAATTGCAAAAGGGAAATACCGGGTCTGTCTCGAATATCATATCGGCAACTGCAAAGGACCTTGTATCGGACAACAAAGCGAAGAGGAGTATCGCGAAAGTATCGGCATGGTAGCCTCACTGCTCAAAGGGGATACCCGCGCCACGCGCGAATACCTGCAACAACGGATGACCGAAGCCGCTGCAGAGATGCGGTTTGAAGAGGCCGGACGTTACAAAAAACGGTTGGAACTGCTGGCCGGATATCAGAGCAAGTCAGTGGTCGTAAGCAATACGCTGGGCAGTATGGATGTCTTCTCGCTGATTGTTGACGAGGGGATTGCCTTCTGTAATTTCATGCGTATCGTGCAGGGATCGATCGTAAACACCTTTACCGTGGAGTTGAAACCGGGCCTTGAGGATGAGCCGCGTGATGTGCTCTCCTATGCCATTACCAGCATTCGCGATCGGTTGCAGGATCGACTGCAGCGGGAGGTGTTGGTGCCGTTTTTGCCCAATGAGGAGCTATTCGAAGGGATCACCTTCAATATTCCCCAACGCGGTGACAAACTCCGCCTGTTGGAGCTGTCGGAACGGAATTGCCGGCTCTATCGGCTCGAAAAGCTCAAGCAGATCGAGATCAAGGATCCGGCCAAACATGTGACCCGAGTCATGGCTGCCCTGCAAAAAGAGTTGCATCTGAAGGTGCCGCCTCACCATATTGAATGTTTCGATAACTCGAACCTGCAGGGAACCAATCCGGTCGCCTCGTGTGTGGTCTTTCGCGACGGGAAGCCCTCACGGAAGGAGTACCGCCACTTTAATATCAAGACGGTGGTCGGGGCCAATGACTTCGCTTCGATGGAGGAGGTGGTGACACGACGATACAGCCGTCTGTTAGCCGAGGGGGCAGAACTTCCCCAATTGATCGTCGTGGATGGCGGCAAAGGACAGTTGCGATTTGCCTATGAGACCCTGCAACGGTTGGGGTTGGAGCAAAAGATCGCGATTGTCGGCTTGGCAAAACGGATCGAAGAGGTCTATTTCCCGCACGATTCGATGCCCTACTACATCGATCGCAACAGTGAGGCCCTCAAGGTTCTGATGCACATTCGCGATGAGGCGCACCGGTTCGGTATCACCTTTCACCGTCAAAAACGTTCGCTGGCCTTTATCAAGAGCGAGCTGGAGCAGATCCCCTCGTTGGGTAGCCGTTCCGTCGAAAAGTTGTTGCAACGTTTCCGGACAGTTTCCCGCATTCGTAAAGCCTCCCTTGAAGAGTTGACCGAGGTGATCGGGGCGCACCGGGCGGAAGAGGTGGTGCGCTATTTTGCCGAAAACAACGCGATGTCTACGGACCCGCAGTCTGCACCCCAGTCTGCCCCACAATCTGACCCGCAGACCCATCAGACTGATCCTCAGGTCGATTCGAAAACTGACTCTTCTGCCTCTGCAGACTGATTTTCAATCCATTTTGCAGACCGATCAGACCGACCCGCAATCCGATCCTCAAATGGCCGAAACCGTCCGAGTCAGGTCATAGACTGCGCAATCTTTGATTTGGATCGGCATATAGAATTTTTCTTTGTGTTCACAACGATTCTGATAGCTCTCCGGGCTCTCTGATTGATCGGGAAACTAGAAAACGTCCGATAAGGGGATGGTTTAGGTGGTGGCATCCCAAAACGGAATTGTTCACAGAGTTGGTCGAAGTTTTTTTTGTATGTGACCTGCTTTGTGTATTTATTGTGCTTTGTGTGGGGGGGGGCCTTTATGGGGTGTGCATCCCGGTAAGTGTTGTCCGGTCGGACCATAACGACAGCTCTGCCATTTTCACTAAATTTTGTTGAAAACTTTTATCGGTTGAAAATTAACCGATTGTGTCGACTTGTGCAATGAAAAGGTGGTAGTTGTTATAGTCAATAAGTTGATTTACAGCTTAATGAAAATAAATACGCCATTGTCGATAAAATCCTGTGACGCTCCCGGTTTTCAGTCAAAGTTTCTCTTATCTTTGCACAACATTTGATCGGAAAGAAGATGTCAAAGCATATCATAGAACTGGAAAATATGGAGTTTCACGCCTGCCACGGATGCTATCCGCTCGAGCAGGTGGTGGGTAACCGTTTTCTGGTCAATGTGACCATCGAAGCCGATCTCTCGAAACCTGCCCGTACCGACAACGTCGCCGATACGATCAATTACCTGACCGTCTTCGAAACGGTACGCGAACAGATGGAGACCCCTTCGCATATTCTCGAACATGTGGCCCGGCGAATCATCGACGCAATCCGATTCCGTTTCCCACAGAGTGAAAAAATCCGCGTAAAGGTCTCGAAACTGGCTCCCCCATTGGGCGGTAAAATCGAAAAAGTATCCGTAACCCTTGAGGAATAAGGGATTGCGAAGAGATTCAATGCGTAAGTGTTGATAACTTATTGATAAGATTCGGAGACGAATCATACACTTTTTTCGTGCAATTCGTATCCTTGTACAAATTGCCGTTCTGTCCGGGGAACAGGCGGGTTGTGACCTGCCGAAATGACAAAATTGGCTTGTAACGTCAGCGAACGTAAAGAAAATTATACGATATAGGTTATGTCTAACGCAAAAGAAACGAATCCGGCCGCAGGATTAACAGAGTATCCCTACGCAGAGGCCGTAGAGGGCGCAAGAGCCTATTTTGGCGGAGACGATCTGGCCGCTACAGTTTGGGTCAGCAAGTACGCTTTGAAGGATTCGTTCGGAAAGATTTATGAAAAATCCCCCGAACAGATGCATTGGCGTATTGCAAACGAAATCGCCCGGATCGAGAACAAGTATCCCAACCCGATGGATGCATCGGAGGTGTATAACCTGCTCAAAGGTTTCAACTATGTGATTCCACAGGGCGGTCCGATGACCGGTATCGGCAACAACCTGCAAATCGCATCGTTGTCAAACTGCTTCGTGATCGGTCATAAGAATCCGGCCGACTCATACGGTGGTATCATCCGCATCGATGAGGAGCAGGTGCAGTTGATGAAACGCCGTGGCGGTGTGGGTCACGATCTCTCGCATATCCGTCCGACCGGTAGCCCGGTACTGAACAGTGCCCTCACCTCGACCGGTATCGTCCCTTTCATGGAGCGTTACTCGAACTCTACGCGTGAGGTGGCACAGGATGGCCGCCGCGGAGCGTTGATGTTGACGCTCTCCATTAAACATCCCGATGCGGAAAACTTTATCGATGCTAAAGTTGAAACCGGTAAAGTGACCGGAGCAAATGTCTCGATCAAGATCGATGACGAATTCATGCGTGCTGTCAAAGAGAACAAGAAGTATCACCAGCAATTCCCGATCGATGCCGCCAAACCGATGTATGAAAAAGATATCGATGCGCGCGCATTGTGGAATAAAATTATTCACAACGCATGGAAATCAGCTGAACCTGGCGTACTGTTCTGGGATACAGTGATTCGGGAGTCGATCCCCGATTGTTATGCCGATCTGGGCTTCCGGACCGTATCGACCAACCCGTGTGGCGAAATTCCGCTCTGTCCTTACGATAGCTGCCGGTTGATGGCCATGAACCTCTATGGGTACGTGGACGATCCCTTTACCAAGAGTGCCAAGTTCAACTTCGACCGCTTCAAAAAGCATGTGGCACTGGCCATGCGCATGATGGACGATATTATCGATCTCGAGCTGGAGAAGGTTGATCTGATTCTGCAAAAAATCTCGAAAGACCCCGAAGATGAGGATATCCGTCGTGTCGAGAAAAACCTTTGGGAGAAGATCCGTACCAAAGCACAGGAGGGTCGTCGTACCGGACTGGGAATCACGGCTGAAGGCGATATGTTGGCCGCTCTTGGCCTGCAGTATGGCTCCGACGCTGCGATCGATTTTGCGGTTCAGGTGCAGAAGACGTTGGCTCTCGAGGCGTATCGTGCTTCGGTTCAGTTGGCCCGCGAACGGGGTGCATTCCCGATCTATGATGCGGAGCGCGAAAAGAACAATCCGATGATCGGACGTATTCGTGAAGCCGATCCCGCCCTCTACGAGGATATGGTCAAATATGGTCGTCGTAACATTGCAATGTTGACCATCGCTCCGACCGGTACCACCAGCCTGATGTCTCAGACCACCTCGGGTATTGAGCCGGTCTTCCGTCCGGTATATATGCGTCGCCGCAAAGTGAACCCCAATGACAAAGATGTGAAGATCACCTTTGTGGATGAGGTAGGCGATTCTTGGGAGGAATACATTGTCTTCCACCATAAATTCCTGGTTTGGCTTCAGGTGAACGGTTACGATATCGACAAAGTGAAGGAGATGTCGCAGGCAGAACTCGATGCATTGGTAGCCAAGTCACCCTATTACAAGGCTACAGCCAACGATATCGATTGGGTTAGCAAAGTGAGAATGCAGGGAGCAATCCAAAAATGGGTCGATCACTCAATCTCCGTTACGGTCAATCTGCCGAACAATGTGACCGAAGAGTTGGTTAGCGAAGTTTATCGTACCGCTTGGGAGTCGGGTTGCAAGGGTGTGACCGTATATCGGGACGGTTCACGTGCCGGCGTGTTGGTCGAAAAGAAGAAGAAGGCTGAAGAGACCGGATACAAACCGCCTTTGAAACGTCCGATCGAACTGGCTGCCGACATCGTCCGCTTCAAGAACGGTGAAGAGAACTGGATCGCCTTTGTCGGAATCTACAACGGACGTCCTTACGAGATCTTTACCGGTAAACTCGAAGAGGATGCGATGTTCATCCCCAAACGGGTGACCAAAGGCTATATCATCAAGGTGAAGGATCCCGATGGTACGAAACGGTATGACTTCCAGTATAAAGACAAATACGGTTATACCAATACGGTCGGAGGTATCTCCCGTCTGTTCGACGAAGAGTTCTGGAATTATGCCAAGCTGATCTCTGGCGTGTTGCGTAACGGTATGCCGATCCTCGATGTGGTGACGCTGATCGAGTCGCTGCACCTGAATACGGCCAGCATCAATACTTGGAAAAACGGTGTGGCTCGTGCCCTCAAACAGTACATTCCCGATGGTACCAAAGCCAAAGAGAAGTGCCCCAATTGCGGTCAGGAGACACTTGTGTACCAAAACAACTGTCCGGTCTGCATGAGTTGCGGCCACTCGAAGTGCGGTTGATCCCCGCTTCAGAGGTGCTTTGTTCGCCTTTTCATATGTCCATATATGTTTCAGAGAGGCATTGCCATACGGAATGCCTCTCTTTTTTATGGTCTGTTGGGAAGAACGGCATGCAAAGAGCAGTGCAATCTGCCGTCAACCGAGGATTTTATTGAGTCGGCATTACAAAGGGCGAAGAACCGTTTACCGTTTATCTACTACGTGGATTGTGGAAGTCAATCTGGGTGTGGGGGAATGTATGGGCGAGTCCTCGGAACAGCGCACGGGGCTTTTTAGGTCTTTAGGAGAAGAGAGGTTTTCCCCACAGGTAAAGCAGGGCCCACATGACGAAACGGGCCCCTTTGCCGATCAGCATCAACAGGGCCGATGAACGAAACTTGACACGGTAAAAACCCAAAGCCAGAGCAAAGACATCTCCCACAAAGGGCAGCCAGGTCAATAGGGCCAACCAGGCTCCGTAACGGTCGATTTTACTTTTGTGTTTAACGAGTGTTTCGTGTTTGATCCGCAGGAAGCGTTCGATCCATTCCCATTTCCCGAGCCACCCCAACCAGTAGGAGGTGAGGCCGCCGAGCCAGTTGCCGAGAGTGGCCACCCCGACACAGAGCCATACATTGCCGCCCACAGCCAACATGGCGATCAGTTGGACATCCGAACTGAACGGAACTACCGTAGCCGCAATAAATGATCCGAGAAAAAGGCCAAAATAGCCCAAATCGAGCAGCCAATCCATACGGGAATGGGATTTTAAATGGGATTTGATGTTGCGGTGCAAATATGCCGCTTTTCTGTCGGAATAACAAGTGCGTCGGCCGCGGACACCGAACCCGATGTAGATACACCGTCTGGGTAAAAGGCATTGCGTAGGGTCAACCGACTGCCCGTGGGCACACGGATCCGCTGACCAATGGTCGATTCCCGATCCCCGATCGGTTACGCCTCCCTTCGGGCCTCTGTGCTCCCCAGGACCCCTTCCCCCAAAACACAAAAAAACCGCAGAACACGGTTAAATGTTCTGCGGTTAGTGGATTCGGAGAGGCCTTACGAGCTCAATGCTCCGAAATTAATTTTTAAAGAGTAATCCGTTTTCGTTTGCATCGACGTGGATGACCGATTCACGGCTGACGGCACCCGACAGAATCTCTTTCGAAAGTTCATTGACCAAGTACCGTTGTAAGGTACGTTTAACCGGTCGTGCACCGAACAGCGGATCAAAGCCCTTCTCTGCCAACCAATCGATCGCCTTGTCCGATACCTCCAGACGCATGTCGTTCTCTTCCAACATCTTGTTGATCTGGGCAAGCTGCAGGACAACGATCTGACGAATATCGTCTTTGGTCAGCGGCGTGAACATGATGATCTCATCGATACGGTTCAAGAACTCCGGACGGATCGTCTGTTTCATTAACTCGAAGACCTCGTTCTGCGTCTTTTCGATCACCTCTTCAGGAGGCGTTTCGTTGTGGTATTTCGCAAAGTTCTCGACAATGATCGGCGAACCAATGTTCGAGGTCATGATGATGATCGTGTTGCGGAAGTCCACGGTACGACCTTTGTTATCGGTCAAACGACCATCATCCAATACCTGCAGCAAGATGTTGAAGACATCCGGGTGGGCCTTTTCGATCTCGTCGAGCAGGACAACCGAGTAGGGTTTACGACGGACAGCCTCAGTCAACTGGCCACCCTCATCGTAACCAACATATCCGGGAGGCGCTCCGATCAGTCGTGAAACGCTGTGACGTTCCTGATACTCACTCATATCGATACGCGTCATCATCGTATCATCGTTGAACAGATACTCTGCCAAAGCTTTGGCCAACTCCGTCTTACCGACACCGGTCGTACCCAGGAAGATGAAGGATCCGATCGGACGACGTGCATCCTGCAATCCGGCACGGCTACGACGTACGGCATTGGCAATCGCTTCGATCGCTTTGTCCTGGCCGATCACCCGTTCGTGCAGTACACTCTCCATCTGAAGCAGCTTCTCACGTTCGCTCTGCATCATACGGCTGACCGGAATACCCGTCCAACGAGCTACTACCTCAGCGATATCCTCGGCATCGACCTCCTCTTTGATCATGGCACCGCCTGCATGGCTCTTGGCGATCTCGCCCTGCAACCGGGTAATCTCGTTCTGAGCCTCCTGAATCTTACCGTAACGGAGTTCGGCAACTTTGCCATAATCACCGCTACGCTCAGCAGCAGCAGCCTCGAGTTTATACTCGTCGATCAACTGTTTGTTTTTCTGAACCTTTTCGAGCAGGTCACGTTCGCTCTGCCATTTAGCACGCATTGCGGTACGTTTGGCGTTCAACTCGTCGATCTCTTTGGTCAACTCATCAATACGCCCCTGATCGTTCTCACGACGGATCGCCTCACGTTCGATCTCCATCTGACGTACCTTACGATCCAGTTCATCGATCTCATCCGGAACGGAGTTCATCTCGAGTCGCAGTTTGGCAGCCGCCTCATCCACCAGGTCGATCGCCTTATCCGGCAAGAAACGCGAGGTGATGTAACGGTGAGACAACTCTACGGATGCAATGATCGCTTCGTCTTTGATCCGCACTTTGTGGTGGTTCTCGTAACGCTCTTTCAAACCACGCAGGATCGAGATGGCGTCCGCTACGGACGGCTCATCGACCATTACCTTCTGGAAACGACGCTCCAACGCCTTATCGGTTTCGAAGTACTTCTGGAACTCGTCCAGGGTCGTTGCACCGATCGCCCGCAACTCACCACGGGCCAAAGCCGGTTTCAAAATGTTGGCGGCATCCATGGCACCGTCACTCTTACCGGCACCGACCAAGGTGTGAATCTCATCGATGAACAGCAGGATTTCGCCATCCGACGAGATAACCTCTTTTACGACCGATTTGAGTCGCTCTTCGAACTCACCTTTATATTTGGCACCGGCAATCAGGGCACCCATATCCAGCGAGTAGATCTGTTTGTTACGCAGGTTCTCGGGTACATCGCCGTCGATGATACGGTGGGCAATACCCTCAGCAATAGCGGTTTTACCAACACCCGGCTCACCGACCAAGATCGGGTTGTTCTTGGTACGACGTGAAAGAATCTGCAGCACACGACGAATCTCTTCGTCACGACCGATAACCGGATCCAATTTACCCTTACGAGCCTGCTCGTTCAGGTTGATGGCATACTTGCCCAGTGCATCGAAGGTCTGCTCGTTGGTCTGTGAATCGATCGTCGAGCCTTTCCGCAGGTTTTTGATCGCTGCGATCATCTCCTTTTCGGTAGCACCGGCATCTTTCAGCAACCGGCTTGCCGTATCACGGCCTGCCAGAATACCCAACAACAGATGCTCTACCGAAGCATACTTGTCGTTGAACTCACGCGTAAAGTCACCGGCTTTTTGGATCGCCTCGGAACTTTCACGCGAGAAGTAGGGGTCACCGCCCGAAACTTTGGGCAGTCGGTCGATCTCCTGTTTGAGCATCGAGCGCAACGCGTTGATGTTCACGCCCAACTTCTGCAACAGGTAAACGCCAACACTGTCATCTTCGGTGACGATGGCCTCCAAAATGTGGAGCGGCTCAACAGCCTGCTGGCCGTGGCCGGTGGCAAGTGACATTGCACTCTGCAAAGCCTCTTGCGCCTGAATGGTTAAGTTGTTGATCGTCATATTTTGTGTTCTCCTTTCTTCGTGTTTCGTGAATCAAATTCACTCTGTACTCTATCAAATTCGTTGCCACAATACGTTTCCGGGCAAATATGACACAAGAAAGGTGACAAGAGATGCCAATTTCTGAAAGGACGTCATATCACAAGAAAGGTTGTGGACTAATTGACGGGAAAAGGTGTCGAATTGTCATATGTTTTCGAGACAAAATCCGCGTTATACGGTGGTTTGAGCGGGATTTTTGGCTAAAATGTGTCTTGTTCCGGTATCTGATCGGTTCATGTTGCCCGGCTTCAGTGTCAGATGGAGGCCGACCGTAGCCAATTTTTTGTGAAGCGTATGACGGTTTCGGTTATTCGTCGAGGGTCGGAAGGTGAAAGAGAGTGTGTTTTTAATTATTATAGGGATGCGGCCAGATTGTTGCTTATTAATAATAGGTTTGGCGTCCAGATGTACATTCCAAAAATGGTGAGCGGATTTGGGATGGTCGCGAGATGCTGAACTGCTCGATTGTTTTGATTGAACGGGAAAAGAAGAGATGTTGCCTCCAACTACAACTAAAAGTATAGCCTTGCCGATGGATCGCATAAGGCTAAAGAGGAGGTACCGCCTGTCGTGCAAATCATCGAGCCGACTTTTATTCATTCAATATTATTAAAACATCAAAGGACAAGTTATTGCCTTGATATTCAAAGGTATAATGAATAAAAAAACGCCCACGGTCACTCCGCATATTGGAGGAGGTGGGCGTCAGGTAGGGATATAACAAAGAAGCCGACCTTATGGACGGCTTCCTTTATAGTGAAACGTCAGTCAATCTGATTAGAGTGCGTTAACGTGCAACTGCAGGCTGCTCTTCAGGTTGGCTGCTTTGTTCTTGTGAATCACATTGTTTTTGGCCAGTTTGTCCAACATGGCGGTCACCTTAGGAAGCAATACTACGGCTGCATCCTTTTCTGTGGTGTTACGCAGCGCCTTCATCGCGTTGCGCGCGGTTTTGTGATAATATTTGTTCCGAGCGTTCTTAACCTCGGTCTGGCGCATTCTTTTCTTCGATGACTGATGATTTGCCATGATTTTGTGTTTTTGCTTTTTATGTTTTTACTGGTAGCCCATAGGAGAATCGAACTCCTCTTTCAAGAATGAAAATCTTGCGTCCTAACCGATAGACGAATGGGCCAATCGTGAGAATACTGATGACTAATTCAGCGGTGCAAAGGTAATTAAAAAACTTTTATGTGCAAAAAAATCTGAAAAAATCGGTCGAGTTATCTGTTCTTTACCGCTTTGAAGCTATATTTGTTTGTCGGAAAGCAACTTTCCGCGTTGTTGTTAACCCCTTTTTCCCGAATCGTTATGCATATCGTTCAGGTGACCGATCGGGTGCTCCCCGCCCACAAATATGGGGGAACGGAACGGGTCATGTGGTCTCTCGCCAAAGCACTGGTGGAGATGGGCCACCAAATCACCTTCCTGGCCGCACGCAATAGCACGTGCGACTTTGCGCGGGTGATTGAGATCGACCCCTCCCGCCCTGTCACAGCCCAAATTCCGCACGATGCCGATATCGCCCACTTCCATCTCGGGTTGGGGCGTTTCAGTGAGGAGCAGCTGGCTGAGGCCCGGATTCCGATCATAACGACCATTCACGGAAACGTTTCGGGTCCGATCGGCATCAACACCGTCTTCGTTAGCCGGAATCATGCCCAGCGTCATGGAGCAACGGCATATGTGTACAACGGCTTGGACTGGTCAGCGTACGGCACCCCCGACTTTAACCTCCGACGGGACTATTTCCATTTCCTGGCCAAGGCGGCCTGGCGCATCAAAAATGTCAAAGGGGCGATCCGAATCATCCGGGGTATGCCCTCCGAACGGCTTTATGTACTGGGTGGGACCCGTCTGAATTTCAAAAGCGGTTTCCGATTGACCCTCTCTCCGAAGATACATTTCTGCGGTATGGTTGATCAGACGCAGAAAGAGCACTACATGCGTCGCTCGAAGGGTTTGGTCTTTCCGGTGCGGTGGCATGAACCGTTCGGTTTGGCCATGATCGAGAGCATGTGGTATGGTCTGCCGGTTTTCGGAACCCCATACGGTTCGCTGCCCGAGTTGATTCCCGCACAAGTGGGCTTTCTCTCCGACTCTGCCTCCGGCTTGCGTGAGGCAATGGTTAACTGGCAAGCCTATTCGCCGCAGGTTTGTCACGAATATGCGCGGGACAGCTTCAATGCCCGTGTGATGGCCGAGCAATATCTTGCCTGCTACGAAAAGGTTCTGAATGGGGCGACTTTAAATCCGACCGAACCCTTTGCCGAAGGAACCCTCGAGAAGCTCCCCTTTTACGATTGATTTTTATTGAGAGGGGGAGTCTTAATCTTATTTTATTGCGTCTTATTGCGTCAGACGATTTGATTGTGTCAGGCGTTTGAGGGGACCTAAGGCTTGGAGTTGCCCCTATCCGCCTATCCGTGTTTAGTCCGCAAAGGTGTGGGCTGTCGGTCTGGGTCACTTTTCGGGGAGGAGGCACATGCTCTGCAAGGAGGCGAAATTGAGATGTCTCCCCGCAATATTTCTGTGTGCCAATATTTCTGTGCACCATTTATTTTAGCGCTTCTTTTCCCTCGCAGTGTTCCTCATAGCTTCCCTCCGGTTTGCCCTCAGTTGCTCTCCCAGGTTTCCCGTCTCCCAAAACGTCACTTTGCTTGTCTTAACTCCTGATGGCATTTCCCCATGCCGGCAAGGCTCGTCGGCGCCAATTGTGCGTTAAGAATAGTAGGGATAGAGGTTTTGTTGCGGTTGGGAAGGGTGTTTTCCGACTGGCGTCAAATCTAATGGATAATCTTAACGGGTCGTTGGCACCGTTGAATAAAAATGAAATTATCGGATCTGAACGGTGCGGGTGGTGTGGTCGAACAACAGGTGCCCGTCCCGGAACAGCCGATCGATATTCCCGGCATCGATCATCTCCTGCGGTGATCCATAAAGGAATTTGCCCTGATCGATCATCACAATCGGATCACACAACTCGAGCGCAACATTGAGATCGTGTGTCGAAAAGAGAATCGTTTTGCCTTGTTCACGAGCTAAAGAGCGCAGCAACAGGACAATTTCGTATTTGTTGGGGAGATCCAGAAAGGCGGTCGGCTCGTCGAGCAGAATGACCGGCGTATCTTGTGCCAGCGAGCGGGCGATCATCACCCGTTGGCACTCCCCGTCGCTGAGTGTGCTGACATTCTTCTCGCCAAACGACTCCAACCCTACCAATCGGAGTGACTGTTGGACAATCTCCCGATCGGCATCGGTCAGACTGCCGATCCAGTTTGTGTAGGGAGCGCGACCCAGACCGACGAGATTGTTTACCTTCAGATTGCTGGCACGCACATTTTCGGTCGACACGAAGCTGATCCGGGCGGCGACTTCACGCTGAGGCAGGGCGTGTATCGAGTCTCCTCCGATCAGGATCTGCCCCTGCAACGGTTTTAACAACCCCATGATGGTACGCAACAGGGTACTTTTCCCCGTTCCGTTGCGACCGATTAACGCTGTAAGCTCTCCCCGATTGAACGAGAGATTGACATGCTCGAACAGCGTGCGTCCAGGATAGCCCAGCGCAAGATCCTTCAGTTGAATGGTATGGTCGGTTGCGGTCATGGTAGCGGGGGTTAGAAAATTTTGCGGTTGCGAACAATGACCAGTACGATGATCGGAATGCCCAGCAGTGCCGTAATGGTATTGACCGGAAGCACCATTTCATGGCCGGGCAGTTGGGCAATAATATCGCACAGCAGCATGGTGACGCTGCCCATCAGCATCGACGCAGGCATCAGGATACGATGGTCGGCATTGCCGGTCAACATGCGGGCTACGTGCGGAACCGCAATGCCGATGAAGCCGATCGGGCCACAGAAAGCGGTGACTGTTCCGGCCAGCAGGGTTGTGCTGGTGAAGAGCAGAAAGCGGATCCAGCGAATGTTAAGTCCCATGGTGCGGGCATAGTTCTCTCCCAGCAACAGCAGGTTGAGCGGTTTGATCAGGTAGATCGATAGGGCCAGACCGGCCACGACAATACCGCTCATTATCCCGAGTTGTTGCAGCGAAACACCGCTAAGACTGCCCATGGTCCAGACGACAAACGATTTGAGGGCCGAATCGGGGCTCAGGTATTGCAGGATTTGTACGATGGCCGAAGCGGCACTGCCGAACATCATTCCCAAAATCAGGATGGCCATGATATCTTTGAGTCGTACCGAAACGGCCATGATCACGGCCAGAATCAGCGCTGCGCCGACCCATGCCGATCCGACCACGCCAATATTGCGCAACGTCTCGGAAGCGACCGAGACTCCCAACAGCGGGGCTCCCAGTAAGAAGAGTGAGACACCCAGACTGGCTCCGGAGCTGATACCCAAGACGTATGGTCCAGCCAGTGGATTTCGGAAAAGGGTCTGCATTTGCAAGCCGCTTGCAGAGAGTGCAGCTCCGACAATCAGGGCGGTAATGGCTTTCGGCAGACGGAAGTGGGTAACCAGTATGCGGGTTTGAGGATCTGCCTCCTGACCGAAGAGTACACCCAATACCTCTTTGACCTGCAGCGAGACCGACCCCAACAGCAGACTGGCTACAAAAAGCAGGACCAGCAGCAGGGCCAGCAGGATAAAGCAGAGTAGAGTGCGTTTTTTCATAGGGCGGATTCCAATCGGTTTGCAGAGCCGTTCCGAAATTTACTAAAAACTTGATTATATGGAGGCTTATTAATTGAAAACTGGCAGGTAAAGATCCTTGCCGCAGATCTGTGTTATTTTGGGATTCAGTTGCTTACAAGGTTTTCGGTTCGTGAACAAAATTGTTGTTTCACATCCATTGCGTACCAATCCCGGTCGTTCAGTGTGGGAAATTGATGTTGAAAGTGAACCTTGAATTTCAATTTGTGTTCCTAATCGTGGAACTCTCAATCAATAAAAGCTTGGCAACTAAAAAAAGTTGGAGCGAAGAGGTAACTTGCAAAAAACATCTTTTAGAATTAAGGTTTTCTGGGCAGGGGCAGAAACCTTGGGGTGGAGTGAGAACCTTATCGGGCGAATCGGGTCACTTTCAATCGACACATGCCACGGATCGTGAGCGGGCAAGCTATTTATTTTAGTTGGCGGAAATAGAACAGCGTATGGTCTGGCAGCAGCTCCGGGTGCAAAATGCGGATCATGTCTTTGAGTGTCCGGTCCGGATAGAGTGCTCCGGATTCCCAAAAGTCGCTTCCTCCACTGGGGGTGGTACGGGCGTTATTGTTGTAAACATGTTTTTCGCGTACCGGTTTGATCGATTCGAAGCGCGTGTTCATCGCCCGTAACTCGGCCAGGTTGGTGGCGGTACCGGGACTCAACCAATAGTCGGCTTTCGAGGCGGTTACAAAGGCCGTTTCGGTGCTGATCGGACGACTTTGGTCCGAATCCACTCCGCTACATGCATAATTGCCTCCGGCATCCTCGATCAAACGTACCATGTAGCTGCGATCGCCGGGCACAAACCAGGAGTCTTGCCACGGGGCATTGAGCATCACCTCCGGACGCTGTTCAACATCGGCCACCAACGCCTTTGCCTGGTTGTACTCGGTTTGAATGCTGTCGAACAGGGAGCGGGCACGCTCTCCCCGATCGACAAACTCACCGAAAAGGGTAACCCATTCGGCTCTGCCCAGCGGATTGTTCTCGACATAATCACCGATGTAGATGGTTTTGAGCCCGAGTTCGTTGAGCTTTGCCGTCAGCGCATTTTCACCGGTAATGCCATACAGGAAGATGACATCGGGTTGCAGTGCCACCAGCTGTTCGAAGTTGAGGCTGTTGTCGAATCCGGTTTCAGTAATCTCGCCGGCGGCAATACGTTGTCGGATGCGTTCCGAAAAGATGAAGCCGGTTCCGGAGATGGCCCGGATGACGCTGTCGGCCCCCAGAGCCTCCAAAAAGGCTACATAAGAGGAGGACATGCAGACCGCTTTGCGAATAGGGGCCTGGAGGGTCACGCCGTCAAAATCGGCCGGAGCCTGTTCGCCATCCCGCGCAAGAAAAATCCATTGCGACACACTGTCTGCCCCCTGCCACGGATTGGTGATGTGCAGTACCGAGCTCTTCCCGGAACGGAAAATCTCAAATCCCGAAGCATATTGCGGATGGTAAAGGGTATCGAGTGACGTTGCGGTGCGGTCGTTTTTACCGTGGGATCCTCCGCAAGCGGAGAGCAGCAAACTCAACAGTAACAGATAAATAACGGTCTGTCGGCGCATGGTTGGAATCTGGATCAGAAGAGTGAATAAACAGGTTACCTCAAGGGGCTGACAAAGATGCAGTGTGTCTTCAAAGATGTTATTTGGGCGGCTGATTGTCGTAAATCAGGTAGTCGATGCCCAACATTAACAACAGCAGGAAATAGGGAATGGTGCCGGTAACGGCTCCGTGGATCAGGATATAGAGCAGCGCCGTGAAGGTGACCAAACGCACCTTGGCATTGCGATTCAGCTTTTTGAAGTGGCGAATGTCGCGGATGGCCGTAGGTAAATTACGCAATAGGTAAACCCCTATGGCACATAAAGCGACGATTAGTCCGGCCGTGGGATACTTGCTGTGCAACAGTGCACCCACGACAATGACAACGACAACCAATTGAATCAGGGTTTTCGAAGAAATTTTCATTTGTCGAAAGTTTTTCGGGCTTACAAGTGTTCGTTTTGACAGACCCGAGGCGTATGATTGCCAACACTGTGGCAGATGATATAATAAAAAACAGCGGGAACAAAGTTACAATAAAAATCTTTTTTTTAGATTTGCTATAACTAAATTTTGGAGCCTGAATCTATGCCTTGTTTGTCAACTAAAAGTCGTATTTTACCCGCCTCGCCGATCCGTAAATTGGTTCCGTATGCCGAAGCGGCAGCGCATCAGGGAGTTAAAATCTACCATTTAAACATCGGACAGCCCGATATCCCTACTCCTCAGATCGCCATTGATGCGGTTAAGGGAATCCATGACAAGATCTTCGCGTATGGCCATTCGGCCGGGCTGGAATCCTATCGTCGCAAACTGGTAGGCTATTATCAGCGTGTCGGAATCGATCTGACCTACGAAAATCTGATGATTACCAACGGAGGATCCGAAGCCATCTTCATGGCCCTCTCCATCTGCCTCGATGAGGGCGATGAGGTGTTGATCCCCGAACCGTTTTATGCCAATTATAACGGTTTTGCTGTCGAGGCTGGAGTCAAGGTACGCACCATTGCGGCCTCCATCGACAATAATTTCGCGTTGCCGCCCATCGAAGAGTTCGATCGTCACATCACCCCCCGCACTAAGGCTATTCTGATCTGCAACCCCAATAACCCGACCGGTTACCTCTATTCGCAGGCCGAGTTGGATCAGTTGCGCGATATTGTACTCAAACACGATCTGTTCCTGATCTGCGACGAGGTGTATCGGGAGTTTTGCTACGATGGAGCCAAACATATTTCGGGAATGACCCTCAAAGGTGCCGAACAGAATGTTATCATGATTGATTCCGTATCGAAACGATACAGTATGTGTGGCGTACGTTTGGGAGCACTCGTCACCCGAAATAAGGAGGTGCTCGACGCCGCGTTGCGAATGGGACAGGCCCGTCTTTGTCCGCCCTATCTGGCCCAGGTGGCCGCCATTGCCGCACTCGATACGCCACAAAGTTATTTCCAACAGGTTCACGATGAGTATGTCGTCCGTCGCAACTGCATTGTTAAGGCGTTGAACGAAATCGAAGGGGTCTATTGCCCCACTCCACGGGGAGCCTTCTATTCGATCGTCAGATTGCCGGTCGATGATGCCGACCGTTTTGCTCGCTGGCTGCTCGAAGAGTTCCGATACAAGAACCAGACCGTGATGTTGGCTCCGGCTGCCGGCTTCTATGCTACGCCGGGCATGGGTCGTAATGAGGTGCGGATCGCTTATGTGCTCAAGTGTGAGGATCTGCTGGCTGCAGCCGAATGCCTCCGCGAAGCCTTGAAGGTCTATCCGGGTCGCACGATTTAACCCCGGTAGGCGCTGCTTGCAGGAAGGAGCGATTGCATAGCTGGTGTGTAGAGGTCTGCCTTGATTCGTGGGGGTAACTCAAAAAGTGGGTCTTGCGAATGTGGGCCTTCGACTAGCCTCAATAAAATTGAAATAAAACCTGTTTGAGACGATTGGGTTCGGCTTGAACAGGTTTTTTGTTTATTTGCTTGTTTGCGGTGAGGCGTTGACGGTTTGGGATCTTGCTTCCTGTGTCAATGGGGATGCGGGCTGTCGGCCACCCCATTCTTTGAGCGACTCGGAGTGGAAGGAGTGTTCAGAAGGGCCTCTGGTGTTATCGCTGTGCAAGGCGAAGCGGAATGCGATGGTCGTTAGCGGCTTGTGGCCTTTTTAATTGCAAGAGGGGAAGATGTTCAGTGTGGTGATTGGAATCTGGTCTGTCGGAGGTTTAGTTGTTTACACGGAGATGGTGGGTCGTATTTGTGAGGGTGCTGTGGGGCAGTGAACCGATCACTGGTCAGAATGGTCTGTTGGCGCGGGAGCACAAGGCAACGGTCGGTAACATGATCGATTATCTTCCAATCGAACCATTCCAATTGGGTGCTGTTTGCAATCTGTTGCTTTTGATTAAAAAACGTGTTTACATCCGGCCGTGGGGCCTCGAACAGCGTATGATCGGTTGCAATGTATGGGTGCAGCCGATTGTCAGATTGCACTCCGGGCGGATCATAGGTTGAAACGACATTGCAGGGATACTTTGATTCCGTTATTTACGTTATTGGTAAGAGGAGGCGCCCGGATGCGAGTTGCAGGCGGATTATGCTGAACCGCTGCAACAGGATGAAACATTCGGATGACGATTTTCCGTTGAGGGAGTTGTGTTCCCGAAAAGCGTATCCATCACGTCCTGCGTTCCAGGCGCCAACGCTTGAACCCTTTTCGGGAGGGATAAACCGACATTTTGCACTATATTTGAATAGCAGCTTTTCCGTATATTTGTAAAAAAGCAGGTACTATGAGTAATGGAGTCAGAATTCTTTGGGTGGATGACGAGATCGATCTGCTCAAACCGCATTTGCTCTTCCTGAAGGGGAAAGGGTACGAAGTGGAGACAGCCAACAATGCATACGACGCGATCGATATGGTCGGGTCACATCCCTATGATCTGATCATTCTCGATGAGATGATGCCGGGTATGACCGGTTTGGAGACGCTGCCCAAAATCAAGGAGATTCGCCCGACGACACCGGTCATCATGGTGACCAAGAGCGAGGAGGAGAACATTATGGATAAGGCTGTTGGCTCCAAAATTGCCGATTATCTGATCAAACCGGTAAACCCCAATCAGGTGCTGCTCTCGATCAAAAAGAATGTCCACAGTCAGCAGTTGGTCTCCGAACAGAGTATGGCCGATTATCGCAGTCAGTTCGGTGAGATTGCTTCGGCTCTGGGGCAGGCCCGTACCTTTGCGGATTGGGCGGCCATTTATAAACGGTTGGTCGGTTGGGAGGTCGAACTGACCGAGTCCACCGATACCGGCATTCGGGAGATCCTGGCTTTTCAGAAGAACGAAGCCAACAACGAGTTCAGCAAGTTCATTCGCAATCACTATCTGAGCTGGTTCTCGGATCGGGATCAGGATACGCCCGTACTGTCGCACAACCTGATGAAATCAAAGGTCTTTCCAGTAGCCGATGCCAACCCCAAAACGGTCTTCATCCTGATCGATAATTTCCGTTACGATCAGTGGCGGGTGATCCATCCGATCCTGCATAACCTCTATGAGGTCGAACAGGAGGATTTTTATTGCAGCATCCTGCCCACTGCTACCCAGTATGCCCGTAATGCGATATTTGCCGGGTTGACTCCGTTGGCTATCGATAAAGTTATGCCCAATCTCTGGCTCAACGACAACGAGATGGGCGGTAAAAACCGTCACGAAGAGGACTTCCTCAAACGGCAGTTGCAGTCGCAGGGCCGTAGCGGTAAGCTCTTTTTTGACAAGATTATCCGTTCGGATGCCGGGAAACGGCTGCTCGACAACATCGAGAAGGTGCACCAGGCCGACTTTTCGGTGATTGTGTTCAATTTCCTGGACATGTTGTCGCATGCCCGCACCGAGACGCAGATTATTCGCGATCTGGCGGAGGATGAGGCTGCGTTCCGCTCCTTGACTCGCTCCTGGTTCGAACACTCCGATCTGTTGTTGTTGCTCAAGATGCTGGCCGAACGGGGACACACCGTGATTCTCTCTTCAGACCACGGTACGGTGCGGGTCGATAATCCCGTGAAGGTAGTGGGTGATCGCGAAACCTCGCCGAACTTGCGGTACAAAACGGGTCGTAACCTCAACTTTAACCCCAAGGAGGTGTTTGCCATCACCAAACCCGAATTGGCTCACCTGCCCAAATCCAACATCACGTCCACCTATATCTTTGCCTACAACCGGGATTTCTTCGTCTATCCGACCAATACGAACCAATATGTTCGCTATTACGACAACACCTTCCAGCACGGAGGAATTTCGATGGAGGAGATGATCGTTCCTTTTATTGTGCTGAAGCCGAGATAAAAAAAGGCGTTTGGAGAACATCGGGAGTTGCAGTCGGTCTTCTTAGTAGGATTTGTCGAGGACGAGCTGTCGGGGTGGAGCTATTGGAGGCCAGTTGAAGGGATGAAGCCCGATTCGGCCTTTTCCCAAAACGGTGCTTTCGTGTGAATCGGGTAGGTGTTAGATGCCTGATTGACAGTGATCCTCACAGTGCTTGGGGAGGATTATGTCGGCCGGTTTGCTGATTTGGAATGGCCCTCTCGAAACAGGGAGGTGTGAGCAATGCCTGTGAATAGGAGGTTCTTCAAAAATAGTTTGTATTTTTGCCACAAGAGGATGGCCTCGCTGCCGGATCCGGAACTGTTCTGGATGGATCGAAATTTGGTATGCGGGGCTCTCGATGAATTATTCGACTATGAAGACAATCAAAGTAGATGGACTGGGTGATCTCCGCGATGCTGCAAAGGAGATTCTCGAATCGTTAGAGGGGCGTACTATCGTTGCTTTCCGCGGTGAGATGGGCGCCGGAAAGACTACGCTGATCCGAGAGATTTGCGACCAGTTGGGGGTGACCGATACGGTGACCAGCCCCACCTTCGCCATTGTCAATGAATATAAGGATCGGGAGATGCGCCCGATCTACCATTTCGACTTTTATCGAATCGACCGGATTGAGGAGGCGTTCGATTTCGGGTACGAAGAGTATTTTTATAGTGGCGATCTCTGTCTGATCGAGTGGCCCGAAAAGATCGAGCCCCTGATGCCCACAGAAGGGGTGATGACCGTCCGGATCGACGTGACCGGCGAAGAGGATCGCGTGATCACCATCGACTAACTCTCCACCAATGATCTTGTGTGCCGCCGGGAAGCGGGCTGAGGAATGACTGCGCGCGGACCGGACTATTTGTTAGCCTTGTGTTTGTTCGTTGGGTCGGAACAGGCGTTCCAGATAGGATCTGGGATGGGCATAGGAGCTCGCAGACATGCTTGGAAAACTCTCCGAGGCATTACCAGTCGGGAGAAGGCAGGATAGGAGATGCGAAACTATAAGGCGTAGAGCGTGTTTATTGTATGCACGGGTTATGCATGGGGCGATTTGATAGCGTCGGAGACAGATCGGCCGATTGATTCGATTGGTAAGATAGATAACATAAAGGACAGCCATTAGGCTGTCCTTTATTGTTTTAGATAGATTATTTTGCCGATTTATGGCGTGATGGCAACGCGGGTAACACAAGATTGCCATCTCCGAATTTGTAGTTGGAATCTATTTCCGGGTCAGCACGCCGCCAACCACCGGTTGGCCGGTTGCAAGACGCTCTTTGCGTAGCAGCGCCTCCAGGAAATAGTAATCGGCATATACGATCGGTACATCGATCTCCGACCCATTGGGCTTGTGCCCTGTGCTGGATCGCAATAGAAAACCGTGCATCGTGCCGGGTTTGACCAAATAGCTTTTTGACAGGTTGTTAATGATACTGTCGGCCATAGCCCGATATTTCACGCTGTCTGCCGAGTAGGTGGAGAGTTCGTATAGGGCCGATGCCGTTACGGTGGCTGCCGAGACATCCCGCGGTTCGTTGGGGATGTTCGGGGCATCGTAGTCCCAGTAGGGAATCATATCTGCGGTCTGGTTCGAACGGCTGAGAATATAGGCGGCAATCCGGTCGGCTTGAGCCAGATATTTGGGATCTTTGGTTTCTCGGTAGCAGACCGTATAGCCGTAAAGACCCCATGCCTGACCGCGTGCCCAGGCCGAAGAGTCGGCATACCCCTGATGGGTCTGCTGAGCGATCCGTTTGCCCGATACTGTATCGTAATCAACCACATGGTACGAACTGTAATCAGGACGGAAATGGTTCTTCATGGTGGTATCGGCGTGGGTGACAGCAATCTTGTTGAAGGTTGAGTCTCCGGTGGCCTGCGTCGCCCAGAAGAGCAATTCGAGGTTCATCATATTGTCGATGATGACCGGATATTGCCACGGGAAGGTTGGACCCCAATTGTCCCACGAACGGATACAACCGGTAGTCGGGTTGAATCGGGAGGCCAGCGAGCGGGCACTCTCCAACAGCACCGCTTGATAGTGATCGTTCGGAGCCAGTCGTTGCCCGTTGCCAAAACTGCAGTACATCATAAATCCGATATCGTGGGTGCCACGATTACTCTTTTGGCTTTCGAGCGCTTCGGTGTAGGTTTCGGCCTGCTGTTTCCAAAATGGGTCGCCGGTATATTCGTACATATACCACAACTCCCCCGGGAAGAAGCCGCTGCACCAATCTGAAGCCGGAACCAGTCGCATCGAGCTATCGGGTTCGATGTTGCGCGGTGAGGGTAATTCAACCAATGTTTTGCCCTGTGCGGTACGGGTGCTGTCAGCACATTGAAGGGCTATCCGGAGCTGACCGTCGGCAAAGGCGAAATCAGATGCTACGACGGACGTTTTCGGAGTACAGGATACCAATGCAAGGCTGCTCAGCGCAACGGATGCGAGCAGCAGATGGAAGGTGTGTTTCACGGAGTGTATCGGGATTTGAACAAACTGGGTTAAAGAACTTGAATGAAATACATCGATGAGCCTATTTCAGCACCGGCGTGAAGCCATCGGTTGCACGTTCGGCCGATCCGGGCAGCATCATGACGGTGAACTTCTGCGTCTCGTTACGTTTGAGGTCAGTGTCGAACACCACCATCGTGACATCCGGGCAAGGCGTGTCATAGGTATTGACCGTCGGGGTCTTCTCAAAATACCACTTGATCGGAGTCTCGGAGTCAACCTTCAAATAGCATTTCTTGCCATCCTGCTCCAACAGAACCAGGTTGGATGAGACCAATGTCGGTTTGGCTTTGGTAGCCAGTGTCCAGCGCATGCGGGTGTAGTGTGGCCCGGCAGTCACTTTATCCTCAATGACCAGATAGTCGTTATCCACCAGCGAGTAGGCCCGCTCAACCTTCTGTACCTGTCCGGCATAGACCGGAGTCAGATCGGTGGCCACATAGGGCTGTTGCGGATTGGAGCTCGAGTCGATAATCGGAGCCGACCCCTTCATGTATTGATGCTTGTCATTAAAAGTCAGGGTGTTGTGGGCAAAGTTGTTGTATTTGAAGACATCCCAACGCTGCGACTCCTGCGTCATGGTCCACAGATCCACCCCGAGCGTCTCGGTATCGTTATAGTCCTCACGTCCCAGATCGAGCGCCCAACGGACACTGTCGGCCTCAAATACAAAGCTGCCGACATCCATGTGGCCGTGGTTGATGCTCGGTGAGCCCATCTTAACCCCAACAAAACGCGCTTTGGGGTCTCCCCAGGCCGAGCGCATCACACAGAGCGGCGTATGTCCCGCGCCAATCCAGTAGGTCTGGGTCGGCTGAACCGGATTCTCCATCGGGGCTCCGGCTCCCCAAATAATAATGGCCGGCAAGACCCGATTGTTGAGGAATTTGTGGGTCGAATCCTGCTTCATAAGGGCAATCTGATTGCAGAGCAGTGCGGGATCCTGGGTTTGGTTGTAGAACCAGAACAGGGCCGGCGACTCTTCCGGCAACTCGCTGTTGTCCATGAAATTGAACTGCAGACCGAGCGGACTGATCATCTGCATGGCAAAGGTGCCGGTTTGCATAAAACCGGGCATCTCCTTCAAACCGTAGTCTGTGCCGAAAGCGGTCTCAAGACCATTGATCATCAGAACGTTGAAAAGCGTTCCGTATCCCCAGTAACTTGCCCCTTCGGGATAGCCTCCGTCCGGAGCATAGTTGCGCATCGGAAGACGGACCCGGTCAATAGCCCGATCGAGAATTTTCTGTGACCACTCAGGTGCTTCGTCCGCAATGGCAATGGCGCCAAAGGTGAGCCCTCCGTTGCAGACCTGGTTCCAATTGTGTTCGGCATCGAGGAACCAGTTATAAGCTGTATCGTACGAAGGAACAAATCCTTTATTGATAATTGCTTCCCGGATCGTTTTACGCGAGGATTCGGACAGATTGGGGTAGAGCCAGTCGTACCCGATGCCGAGTGCCATGGTCATCTCCCCTACATCGAGAAAGTGGCTGGGGTTCCAATCCGAGAATGAGGCAGCCTTTAGCATTTCGGCCTCGGCACGTTTGAAATATTTCTCCTCACCGGTCATTCGGTAAGCGTAGCTGAGCACAAAGACCCGACGCAAATTCTCCAACGAAATGGCCAATAGACGCATACCGGTTTTGATCCGTTCGTTGACCGGCAACGTGACAATACGATCTGCCTCCTGGAGGGTTAGTGCATGGATATTGCGCCAGACGGAATCCTTTTTGATCTGTTTGAGCAGCTGTTTTTCCGCCCCCTTGGGTAACATCAGGCGGGGGTGTGGTGCAATCTGGTCCAGATCGACCTGTGCGAACGCGGGGGTAGCTACAAATGCCAGCAGCGTGGCAATGCAGGTTAATAGCAGTTTCATGAATGTAGATTTAGGCTGTGTAGCAGTAAAATGGTTGAAAAGTCGTTAGGCCGACTTGACCTTCGAAGATACAAAATAAATTTGATTCAGCCACCGTACACGGACAACAGCTCTTTTATTGACTTTTTTAAATAGCTGATAATTAAAGTTTATGGCACAGGTTTGGCTAAGATGGGGTGAGGAAGTGTCCTTTTATTGGTTTTGCTTTGGAGGGATCGGCGTTGCTGAGGACAGATGGTATTTCGTGGCCTGGAGTGCCGGTCGGATGATGTGGGCCGATTAACATAGAGTGCTCGTTTGTTTGGCTGGGGTCCTCTTGTTGACTTGGAAGGGCGGTTTGCGGATGGTGTGATAACGATATGATACAGGTGGATATAGGTGATGTTTGCTGTTTTGGGGGGGCGAGGTTTATAACGGAAAATTTTGCCAAGAAATAAAAATAGAAAGCAGGTAGAAAATTTTGTGATTTTAAAATAAACATGTAATTTTGTGCCACTCAAATCGCTCGGGGTGTAGCTCAGCCCGGTTAGAGTACACGTCTGGGGGGCGTGTGGTCGAAGGTTCGAATCCTTTCACCCCGACAATCGAAAAGCCTTGATAATCCAATGATTATCGAGGCTTTTTTGTTTTTACCTCCTGTTTCCTGTAAGCGACGGTTGACGTCACGGTTGACGCGAAAAGTCAACCAAGAAGTCAACCAAAAACCGATGAAAACTTCTGTTTCCGTCGTTTGCTACAAGTACAAGGTACTGGCAAACGGAGAATCACCCCTGATGCTCCACATTTTCTAAAGACGGTCGGCGCACCATGAAAAGTTTGGGCGTGTCGGTCAATACGAAATTTTGGAACTTTGACACCAATCAGCCCAAACCTTACTGTCCGAATTGGCAACTTATTCGACAACTCATACTGAAATGTGAAGCCTGCATTCCCTCGTTTGGTGAATGCGGGTAAAGATCATCTTTATTATCCCCTCACAGCTCAATTGAAGAGAGAATGAATAAAACTCCTCACCACCCGAAATATCATCGATATTTCCACGATGGTAATCTCACCGAGAACATCATGCTCATAAAATAAGAATAACCGGAACATCCGTTCCGGCTATTCTCAGATTGTTTTTTGTGTCAGGTGAAGGAGTGTAATACCAAACTATTTAAAAAATATCCAAACAAACCAAACAATATCTATTGTTTAAAAAAGTTACGACTGATCTGAAGGCAATTGCGAATCAGGGCGATTCCTGATAAGGGAATGGTTAGGGTTTTAACGTGATGTCCGCATAGCTATTGCTGATGTTGATCGTCGCGAAATGAGAACCTTTGGACCCAATGGTGCCGTTGAAAGACTTGGTAAATTTGTCACGATCATTGTTAACAGCGTTAGGTGAGATCTGGAGGCCCGAGAGATTGATGTTGCCGAAACGGTTGTACAGCGTAGCTTGAGCTGAAATTTGACTGAGCATTCCGATTGTCACATTGCAGAAAGAGGCCCCGATCCGAATCTGTTCCAACTTTGGTGAGCATTTGTCAATGTTTATACTCCCATATTGAGCACTGCGTAGGTCGCACTGTTTGACCAAATTGGTAATCTTGAGCTTGGAAAAACTGGAGCTACCCTTGAGATTGTTCAGGTTGGTCACAGTGATACCACTGTATTTGGTCTGTAAGGTGAGGTTGTCGATGGAGGTGGCTGTCAGGCTGCCAAAACTGATGTTAAGATCCGCAGTGCCGATCTGATTGATATTGACCTTTCCGTAGCCGCAGGTGGCTGTCAGTGCAGGTGCCTCGCCGAGGGTACAGTTGCCAAATTTGACCGTGATATTATTGTTGCTTCCCTGTAGATTGCCGGCCGTTAGATTACCAAATTGCAAATTGGTTGTAAAGTTAAGTTTGGGCGTTGTCTTGATATCTATGTTGCCGAACTTATTGGTCAGATCCAGATGGACTGAGGAGGACGGAACAAGTACCAGATAGTTAATGGTAACCTTGCAATTGGAGCAATTTTCATTGGTATTGGCGATTGTGGTGCGAGCGGTTATCCTGTTGCCATTTTGTTCGAAGTCGACAGAGGCCCGATCAACCATTCGCTGGGCCGTCGCCTGATCTAATCCGGTGCCGGTAATTTCGATCTTGAAGTCGACGACGGAACGCTCCCCTTCAGCAATGACAATATTTCCGAAGGTGTTGTTGATCTCTACAATGCTTTGTGTCGAGATGGGGAAGGTACGGGTAATGATTTTTTTTACCTCTTTGGCCGATGCTGGAGTCGTGAAGGATGATACCAGTGCCAATCCAACGCAGAGTCCTATTAAAAATTTCGTTTTCATAACGATTGTTTTTTGTGTGAAGGTTGTTGTTAGTGTTATGTTGGAATAAGCGCTTATGCACGGATTGTCATGCGTCGGGTTTCCGCTCTGAAGAGCTGTGGGAGGCCTGGTCAAGCAGGGAGTTCAGCATCTTCTCAATCGTTTGCAACGATTTCTGGTAGGCGGTATATCGACGCACGGTGTAGTGGATCTGTTCCGGTTGGGTCATCAGTTGGTATTCCGGATCCGTAATTTGGGCGCTGGCGACAATATTGCGGATCTCTTTGATGATGGCTTCGCGACTTTGGGGGTCGAGCTTCACCAATTGCTCTTCGATCTGATGGGCCTGTTTCTGAAGTTGTCCATTGTAGTAACGAGATATTTGTTCCACTTCGCTGAGCGGCTCCTGTTGGGGGGAGGAGGGCATGGCAAAATGAAAAACCAGAACAACAGCGACAACAGCAGCAATGGCTACCAACGTGGCGCGAAACGTGCTCCATTGCCAAGTTTTTTGTTCCGCTTCATACAGTTTGCCGACGAAGCGTTCCAGGTGCCCCTCGGGCGGCAATTGGTCATCGAAAGCATCCCGATGGGTGCGGATCTTATCTTCCAGAGCGTTTTTCATATCTATTTTATTCATTTTTGTCGTGGATTAATTGAATCAATCTTTTGCGTGCCCGGACATATTGAGAGCGTACACTCGAAGCCGAAATCTCCAGTTGGTGAGCGATCTCCTCATATTTGAGCCCCTCGATCAGATGCAGCGAGAGAATCATTCGATAACCATCGGGCAGCTTCCGAATCCCTTGACGAATCATCTCAACCGTAGCCTCCTGCATCTCTCCTTCGTCCGATTCTTCCTCTTCGTTTTCGTTGTCGGATAAGGTGTTAGCGGAGTATGTGGTAAACTCTTTGAAGTGTTTGTTGCGTTTGCGGAAGATGTCGATCGAGTGGTTGATGGCAATCCGCCGCAACATGCGTTCCATCGCCTTTTCGTTGTCTTGCAACAGATGCGGTCGGGTAAGCACCTTCAGAAAGGTCTCCTGCATCACCTCCTCTGCCTCCTGGGAGTTGCCCAAGATCCGCAAACTGCTGTTGTAAACGCTTTTGCAAAATAGATTGTAGAGTTGCAATTGCGCTTTCTTATCCTGACTACGACAGGCAGCGATTATGGTTGTGTAAGTCTCCATTTCGGTGCGTTTCTATCCTAATAACGGTGCGTGTGGCGATTTGCTGCATCAAGAGGTGCAACTTTGTGGATTTGCTGAAAATTTTTGTCGTTCAGGGTTTGATAATCTTTTGATGGCGTAACAGGAATCTTTTTTATGTCTCTTGCAACAACCGGTATGTGTTGGGTAGGCTTTGTCGGGTGCTGAGCAGACCGGCCAAGTCGGATTCGGTTGGATTGATCGTTTTTTGTGGGTTTGTGGCATGGGATTGAGGCTTCCGATTTCATCTGTACCTCCCCCTTGTGCAGGTTAGTTGAGGATTTGCTTTTGTGTTGTTGCCTAAGTGCAGGCCATATCTCCGTTAAGGGCTGCTGCGTGCGGTGCAAGAGTCTTATTCATATAGGTTTGCTATGGGAGACACGAGGCTGTGGTACGGTTCTTTTGTTTGGAAGCCCCATATTGTGAGGCCCAGGCACAAAACGGACGACTCTTATTCCCCACCCCAAAAAATACAAAGATTTTCCGTACATTTGTCTATGCAACCGCTTTTCAATGACGAAATTAGGTTGTGGTGACGCGGAGAGCACGAAAACAGATCCCTGGAGAGGAATGATCGCACTTTGGAATCCATTTCGGGTGGAACGGGCTGCTCCTGTTTGGAGGTCTCTCCGGGAGAAAAGTTGCATAACCATTTACATAAATTTTCATAACTTTTGATTTACAACCGAAAATGACCAGAAAACTACTTCCGCTGCTGGCACTGCTGGCATTGGCCAGTTGTACGGGCCACAGCAAGAAAGAGGTCGAACTGACCACCCCTTCGGCGATTCAACTCGAATTCATGGACAACGAGATCGGGGCCTTTTTCCATTTTACGACCAACACCTATACGGGTGACGAACATGGCGATGGAACGGCCTCAACGTCGGTCTTTAACCCCACCAAAATCGATCTCGACCAATGGATGCAGACCGCCAAAGATATGGGGGCCAAATATGCCATCCTCACCGCTCGTCATGAGGATGGATTCTGCCTGTGGCCAACCAAAACGACCGATTACTGCATTAGCAGCTCGCCGTGGAAAGATGGCAAGGGAGATCTTGTCAAGGATTTTGTGGAGGCCTGCCGGCGTCACGGTCTCAAACCGGGACTCTACTTTTCACCCTATTTCAATGCACATGCCGTGTTCAGCTCGATGAACGAAGAGGTTACCTGGGGTAAAAAATGGGACAGCCTCGTTCGAGTGAGACTGCAGGATTCCACCTTCCTCAGAGAGTTCTGCCAGTTGGACATGGACCAGATTACCGAATTGATGACCAACTACGGTCCGATCTATCAGGTGTGGATGGACCACTGGAGCGATAACATGAACTGCGATTCGGTGACCGCCATCATCCGTCGTCTGCAGCCCGATTGCATCATGACCGGTCCCGATATCCGCACACCGGGCAATGAGAAGAGTACGGCACTCTACCCCTCTTGGAACGCAGTCTTCACCAAAGACAGCACGAACAGTTCGCGTGCTGTTGAACTGGTACCGGCCACGGAGGGTCCGAACGAATATGGTCTGTTGGAGACGGCTAAGGTATCGGGCCACCCGTATGGTAAATTCTGGAGAAATGTGGAGACGCCTACGGCCGATCTGTTCAACCATGGCGGATGGTTCTGGCATGGCCCCATGATTCCGATGTCGATGGAGGAGCGGATTGAGTGCTACTATCGTTCGGTGGGTTTGGGAGCTACGATTCTGATCAACCTGCCGCCGGATCAGGATGGGCTGATTCCGGCCGAGACGGTTGCTGCCGCCAAAGCCTGGGGTGACACCATTCGGAAACTGTTCTATGGACCTTTTGTAGCGGAGACCTCACAGACCCAAGAGGGTGACGAGGTGGAACTCGCTTGGGAGACTCCCTGTCGTATCGACCACGTCATGTTGATGGAGAATCTGGCCGACGGTCAGAAGGTGGCCAAATATACCCTGGAGGCCTTTGTAGATGGCCAATGGCAAGCGGTCACCCCCGCCAACCAGTTCAAATATTGCCCCAAAGGTTATAATGACAATCCGGGCTTCGAAACCATTGGCCACAAGAAGATTGACCGGATTGTTCCGGTTGTGACCAACCGGATGCGGTTCCGCTGTACGGAGTCGGTCGCTGAGCCGGTAGAGATTGCGAAGTTCGCCGTATGGAATGTGGGGCAGGATACGCCTGCAGCCGCTGACAGTACGGCTTCTGCCACCAAATAATAGCGATCCGCATTTTTATTTGGGGTTGATGTCTCTGTTTTCTTGAAAGATATTGCAACAATAAGCGGACGATAACCTAACTGTACGTAATTCGATTACCTCCTCTAAGTAGGAGCGATACGGGCAGCCCAACGAGGGCTGTCCGTTTTTTTTATTGTTAAGGGGCCTTTCTGGAGGTGGCTCCTTTGCAGGTGCAGGCGGCGCTCGCATTTTTTTACGGTGGGAGGATAATGGGTCGATTGGGGTGTGATGCCTGCTTGCGGAGATCTGGGCACATGGGCTGTGAGGTCTCGACGAAAGAAAATAGGGCACGTTGCCGGAATTGTCGCGATTTGTGTCGCGATTCGAAATTGTCCGTGTGTTGCGTTGCCTGCTCCTGCCGAAAGCCCCGGAAAACATCCCTATGGACAGGCCCGCATGGGATCGCTAAAATCCACAGGGCAAGAGTACCGGCAATCCTAAAAAAACTAATTTTGCAGCGCAAAATGGTGCCGTACTTTACGGCTGGTCCCATCCGTCTGCCCGTAAGGAGGGAGAGAATGGCGATAAAAAATGGGCGAGTGTAAACAAACATTGTGGACCAAGCTGCAGCCAGCATGCTGCACGTGGTCTATATAGTCTATGCTGAATGTGTTGACAACATCATGCACAATCGAGCTGTTTATAACCCCTGTTTGTACGGCATAATTCCAATCTCAAACCATTTGTTATGCAAACAAAAAAAGCGTACGTTGGCCATTTGGCCATGTTTAGCGCCAATCTGTTGTGGGGAGTGATGTCCCCCATCTCAAAAGCTATCCTCCAAGAGGGAACCGTCAGCCCCTTTTCGCTTACCTCCCTGCGTATGCTCGGAGCTGCCGCTGCCTTCTGGATCTTATCCATCTTTACCCGACGGGAACATGTGCCACCCCGGGATTTGGTAATGCTCTTTTTTGCCTCATTGCTGGGTGTTACCATCAATCAGGGCTGTTTTATCACGGGTGTCGGGATGAGCTCTCCGATCGATGCCTCGATCATCACAACAACCACCCCGATTCTGACCATGATTCTGGCTGCACTCTACCTCAAAGAGCCTGTCACCTCGAAAAAGGTCATGGGTATCTTCAGTAGCGCCATCGGTGCCCTGATCCTGATCTTCAGCGCACGCACCCTGAGCACATCGGCCGGTCAAAACGGTATTTTGGGTGACCTGCTCTGTGTGATTGCCGAGATCTGTTTTGCTTGTTACTGTGTCTTCTTTAAGGATCTGATCGGTCGCTATTCTGCCGTTACGTTGATGAAATGGATGTTTACCTACGCCTCGATCTGCTGCATTCCCTTCTCGTATCGCTCCCTGTCGGCCATCGACTTCGTCTCTCTGCCCTTGAACATTTATGCAGATATCGCATTCGTGATCTTCGGAGCTACCTTTATCGCCTATCTGTTGGTTCCGGTTGCTCAGCAGCGGTTGCGGCCAACCCTGGTGACCATGTACTGCTATGTCCAGCCGACGGTAGCCACCATTCTTGCGATCCTTTGGGGTATGGACCGCTTCACGCCGACCAAAATTGTCGCAATTGTTCTAGTCTTCGGCGGTGTCTATTTGGTTAACCGTAGTAAATCCCGTGTGCAAATGGAGGCCGAAGAGAAGGCTGTAGCCCAGGCTCAATTGCAGGCCGAAGGCTCTTTGTCAACCGCTGCTTCAGCCTCTGCCCCTGCGGCGACCTCTGATTCATCCGATGCCAAGAAATAGCAGCAGCGTGCTGGGTGTCCCCGGAGTTGTGACAAGAAAGTTTTTAGACTTCATTTGCCCCCTGCGACCAGACGCATAATGGGAAGCTACGGCGAGCCATTTCGGTTCGATTGATCCCGCTCTGTTGAACAGCACGAATAGCTATAAAAATAAATAAAGCCGACTCTCCATTGAGTAGTCGGCTTTATTTATGGGTGGGTTAGCAGTCAGTTTTGAAAAACTGTGACTTATGGGTGTTATCGCCCTCCTATTTTCGCATTTGCACCTTTTTCTACCTGTAGCAGGTGTAAGTTGCGCTCCCCACAGATCGGTGCGGAGAAATTACTGCACTCAGGGTTGTTGTCCGGTGCAGCGGAAATATTTCTGTAACACCAGCAGAGAGATCAATCGCTCCCGTTTTTTGTCACGGAACTGATCGATATATTCATGTGCATGGCGGATAATCGCCTCGGCCTCATCCGGGTGATCGATGTAGTATTGCAAACGCTCCGGAAGATCGGAGTAGTCGCTTTTGATCTCGATATAGTGGTAATTGGGAATCAACGTCCCCTCCATGAACCACGTCTCATAGGTCGGGCGGGGCATCACGGCAATCGAATTGGTGGACATCACCCATTTCAGGCAGGTGGCCACATCGTTCCCCTCCAACGATACCACGAATTTATACACCAGATGATCATACAACGTGATCTTCTTTTTGACCCATTCGGGCGGATCGTCGGGAAGCGGCGAGATGATGCCGGTGTCGCACATCGGATGTCCGAAATACATCTGGACAAATCTCCGTCGATGCGGTTTGTCGGTAATGCTGAGCCGGAAGATGGCCTTATCCATCTTCTGACGGAACGGAATGTAATCCTTGAGAAAGGTAAAATGGCGTACCTTATCGAGATTCAGCAGCACCGAGTTGGCCACATCTCCTGCAATCGGACGGCTTTTCACAATGGAGGGAATCGGCGGTACATGGGTCACATCCCCAAAGAGATAGCACCATTGGAGCGAATCACTGAACCAACGGGTAAACTCATAACTGTCGAAAAAGTAGGTGGATCCGGCATCTCCGAACTTGTGTTGAGCCAGTGGCTTGGCACAGGCCGGATCCAGCGGAACGATCCCCTGCAGCCGATTGTAGTAGTTGACCCGTTTGAGGATGTACGCTTTGTCAGGACGTTTCTCCAACTCGGCCAAAATTTTGGGCAACCGACGATGGAGCAACGCCTTGGGGGTGATGTAGCGGATCAGATTTTTGGAAAAGTAGGCCAAACGGTTGTTTGTCCCTTTACCGATGTGAGGCAGATGCATACCGAAAGGATTAAATGTTTGTCTATCAAAGATAGGAAAAGGAGCCAGGAAAGGCAAATGAAAACATAATTTTCAGTCTTGACGATCCATCCACTCCCGTATCTTCTTTTTTAAAGATAGAGAATCTATGCTGTTTTCCACATACCAAAAACCGATAAACGATCTTGCACAGAGTAATCCTTGGCTGCCTTTGCCCTTCCCGTCACAAAATCTGTACAAACTAAGTTATTGAATCAGGCGTAAAGGTATGTTCCTGTTGCGGCCCTGAAGGTCAGCCTACGGCAGTCTGCGGAGCGATGATCTGCTGAAAAAAGGCAGTTAGCGAGGCTGTCGGTTGCCGGTTTCAGGGGATTCACGGCCGTTGAAACCGGTAGGTGAGATCGGACAGGGTGCCGTCAGGGTCGATCCGGTAGAGACGTTGATTGGTGGTCGGAGCCTTCAGTCCTCCCAACTTTTCGATGTAGGGTCCCAGTTTGATGTAATTGAAGCCATCGAGTGAGAAGTCCTGTGGCAACTGTTGGCGGCCTGAATACCACCCTACCTTGACTGGCGTTGTCTGTTGGCGATGCAGGAAACGGGCAATACGCCCTACCTCTTGGGGATCACCGTCTCCACCCATCAGGCAGACACAGGTGATAGCTCCCCGATACCGTTCCAACAGCGCGGTCAAGGCCCCCTCCGTCAGGGGCTCTCCAATCTCCTCCCGAAGCTGCGGGCTGTGGCATCTCGGACAACGATTCGGGCAACCGGAGATCGAGATGGCCAGCGTCACCTCATCGGGAATCTCCTGAAAAACGATATCGTATCCAGCAAATTTAAGCATGACCGTAGTAACGTTTGGCGGCTTCGGCTTGGCGGCTCTGTGAGAAGTTGCTGACCCGTTTCATGTAGCCGATCACACGCGTGAGGTAATCGAGATTGTGGCTCTGACATTTGGGACAAACCTTCAGATACCGTTTGTCGATATGGCCGCAATCGTTGCAGACCGTGTTGGGAATGTTGTAGGTGAAGTAGTTGCAACCCTCCTGGGCGGCTACACGTAACAGCTGACGGTACTGCGGTTGGCTCAGGTGCTCCTCGAGATTCATGTGCAGCGCCGACCCTCCGGTCAGGTGCTCGATATATTTGCGGCCGTGCAACCGGAATTTGTCGATAATGGTCAGTGAAGGATCCTCTACACGATAGAAGTAGCTGTTGTAGCAGTCGCGTGGTACGACATATCCATCTTCGCGATCCCATTTGGCATGTTTCACGCCCACATTCTCGGCTGGAATCATTTCGCAGTTGAACATAACCCCTTTGGTGCGGTACTTTTTGTTGTAACGTTCAATCAGCCCCAATACATTCTGCACAAATTCAGTATAACGTGAATTGTCATTGATCTCGATACCGAGCGACTCGGCTGCCTCGACCAGACCGTTTACACCGATGGTGAGGTACTGTCGATCCATGTTGATATAACCGGCATTGAACAGCGGTAACATCCCTTTGTTATAAAGATCCTTGAGATTCTCGTTGTAGGCCATCTGTACTTTGTGTACCAGATCGATCACCCCTTCGAGGAAGGTGAGATAAGGGATACCCGTGTTGGTGGCATGTTGGATACAACGGTTGAGGTTAATGGTCAATACGCTTTTTGAACCGGTTGATACGCCACCGGCACCTAATGTATAGCTGAATCCATTGTCCTGAATCTCATTGCGCAGACGGCAGCAGCTGCTCAAAGAGTCGGCATTGTCACTCATGTAGGTGAAGAACGAGTGTCCTTCAGCATACATCTCAGCCGTGAAATCACCGTAGCTTTGGTCCATTACATCACCATCTTTCGACAATAGTGCCATCGTCTCAACCGGGAAGGTGAGCACGGTTTTGGTGCGTTCGGCATTGAACCACTTCATGAAACGGCGCTGGAGCCAGTCAAGGGAATCCCAGTCGGGCTTTTCACCGTCGGGAAAGACGAAATCGCCGAACAAGCTCTCGAAATAGTATTTGTCGTAGTAGGCAATATTCCAGAATACAGCCTGAAAGTTGCGGGCCCCGGTGGGCTGGTTGATCGAATAGACAATCTGTTCGAAACAGTCGGTGATCACCTTGTCCAGTGTACGTTGTTTCTTAGAGAGATCGACCACCTTGTCGGCATGCAGGTAGTAGTCGGTACCATACTCTTTGCCGATGAAGTAGTTGAGGTACATCAAGAACTCAGGTGTCGCACAAGCTCCGCTTAACATGCTCGATACCATGAATACCATGTTGATGAAACCGCCGCAGAACGATTTGAGGTTGGTCGGCCGGGTCGAGTTGCCTCCGATTGAGAGCGTACCGTTGAGCAGCCAAGGGTACATCGTGATGCTGGCACAGTAGTTGGCCAGGCTCGTCTCGTCATTCTTATAAATGAAGTGGCGGTTGAGCAGGTCCATGTATTTGTCGGCAATCTCTTTACCATACATCGTTTTGATTTTGTCCGTGAGTAATTTGCGGTTCAAACGGATAAAATTCGACTTGGGCAGCTCCCCGATCAGAGTCGCGATATTTTTGTTTTCGACATTGGCATTGGCGTCGTATTTGCTGCCGGTCGCCGGGTTCGATGCGTTGCAGTAGTCGATCAAAAAGGCCAGCTTGTCGCGTACCTCCCGGTCTTCAAGATGCTTCTGACGATAAAGCATAAAGGATTTGGCAACACTGAAATACTGTTCCGCCATCAAGGCAACCTCTACCTGGTTCTGAATCTCCTCGACGGTCATGCCGTTCGAAATGTTGAGCCGTGAAAGAATGCCGGTCAGGGTCTCCTGCGTGGCAAAGCCCCCCACCGAAAGAAAAGCCTTGGAAATGGCACTCTTGATCTTCTCAATCGAAAAGGTCTCCCGTTTTCCGTCGCGCTTGGTAATGTAGATCTCTGTATTCATCTCGAGTATGGTTTATAAGGTTATATCCGTTCGGGGAAGGAGCCGACGGGAGAACAGCTGTGAACAGATAAATACAGACCTGCTGGGATGTGGATGCGAGGCAGTACCATTCTGTGGCTTTTTCACCCGAAAGCTACGTGAATTGAGGCGCAGGCAGGTCTTCTGACTTGTTCCGGAGGGTATGCCTTCCCATCGCTGAAACGACAGTGGCTAAAGAGATACACTCCACAAATGGAACTTACAGCTACGGGGATAGTCCCTGATTTTCACAGGGTTCCCTTTTAATCCGTCATCCCGGACAAGAGATGACTGGAACCTTTCGCCTCGATAAAAGTAGTACAATCTCGATGTATCTTCCGGCTTTCGAAACGAAAGTTATCAACATCTTATTTACGTCCCGATTGGCACGCTGGTGTACAACGAAGTAACCCCTTGTCCTGGCTCGTTTTTTTCTTTAGGCCCCGATAAAAAACTTTTCTATTGTTCGGGGAGGAGTGGGCGCCAGACCGTGACCAATAGAAAAGCGAAGACAATGCGACTCTTTTGCACGGTTCGGGGCCCAAACGGTACGGAGAGTGTTGAAAAAGTCGTATCTTTGGCTGATTATCAGCCGTTGTGCGTGACAATGGATACTTTTTTGTTGTCAGGCTGGTGTCACAACGTTCGCTGTGGGAAAGGCTCAAATGCTACCAGCTTTGTAACCATTTATAAAGCAGTCAAATCCAGTCAACAAAACCGATAAATGATGAAAACCATGTTCAGACAAGCCGTTGCGCTGCTCAGTGGCGCACTGCTGTTGCCTCTTGCCGGTTGTTCCGAAAAGGCCGGCAATGACGTGCCCCAACAGGAGCTGACCCAGTATGTCCGCCCGTTGGTGGGAACTGCCGGATTCGGCAATACCTACCCCGGTGCACAAATCCCATTCGGCGGGATTCAGATGAGCCCCGATACCGATTTCGATGACTATGACGTAGCGGCCGGCTATAAGTATGACCACCCGACACTGCTCGGATTCAGTCTGACCCACCTGAGCGGTACCGGTATTCCGGATTTGGGCGATTTCCTCTTTATGCCGGGTGTGGGCGAGATCAAATTTGAACCGGGAACCCACGAAGATCCCGATGCAGGTTATCGGTCACGTTTCTCTCACGACCGCGAATGGGCCTCACCAAACTATTACGGGGTCGATCTGCTCGACTACGGTACCAAAGCCGAAATGACCTCTGGCGTTCGGGCCGGTATCTTCAAGTTTACCTTCCCGCAAAGTGATAGCTCATTCGTGCTGGTTGACCTGAAACATACCCTCTATTGGGATTGCGTGTGGGCCAATATCCGTCTGGTGAACGATTCGACCATCGTCGGCTCACGGCTCGTGCACGGTTGGGGCCCGGAACGGCACGTCTATTTCGCCGCCACCTTCTCCAAACCGTTCAAAGAGGTGGGCTTCATGCAGGATGGCGGTCCGGTGATCTATAACACCAAACGGTTCCGCAGTAGTCTCGAAGCGTGGGGTAAGGATATCAAGGCCTGGATGACCTTCAATACCACCGAAGGCGAACCGATCTACGTAAAAACCGCAGTTTCAGGGGTCAGTACGGCCGGTGCCCTCGAGAACCTCAAAGAGTTGGATGGCGAGACCTTCGAATCTCTCCACGAAAAGGGTGTCGCCCTGTGGAATGAACAGCTGAACAAGTTCCATATCGAGGCCTCGGAGAAGGATAAAGAGACCTTCTATACTTCGGTCTATCATGCTTTCCAGCATCCGTTCGTATTCGAAGATGCCGACGGTTCGTTCCGAGGATTGGATCAGAATATCGCCAAATCCGATGGATTCACCAATCTGAGCACCTTCTCGCTGTGGGACACCTACCGGGCGCTGCATCCACTCTTCTGCCTGGTACAACCCAAAGTGAATGCCGACATTGCCAACTCGATGCTGGCTCACTACGATAAGAGCGTCGAACACATGCTGCCGATCTGGTCGTTCTATGGCAACGAGACATGGTGCATGATTGGTTATCATGCGGTATCGGTGTTGGCCGATATGATTGTCAAGGGGATTCCCGGTTTTGATTACGAGCGGGCCTTTGAGGCGATGAAGACCACGGCAATGAACCCTCACTATGATTGTCTTCCGGAGTACGATTCGCTCGGTTGGGTGCCGTTCGATCGTGAGAAGGAGTCTGTCTCCAAAACTCTGGAGTATGCCTATGACGATTACTGCATTGCTCAGGCAGCCAAAAAATTGGGTAAAATGGAGGATTACGAATACTTCCTCAATCGTTCGTTGTCCTACCAGAATCTGATCGATCCCGAAACCAAATATATGCGTGGACGGGATATCAACGGCAACTGGCGTACCCCGTTTGCTCCGATCGCTTACCAGGGTCCCGGTTCCGTGCATGGCTGGGGCGATATTACCGAAGGATTTACGTTGCAGTACACCTGGTATGTGCCTCACGATGTTCAGGGCTACATCAACGAAGCCGGCCGCGAACTCTTCGAGGCACGTCTCGATTCGCTCTTTGTAATCGAGATGGATGAGAATATCCCCGGTGCTCACGACATTTGGGGTCGTATCGGTGGCTATTGGCACGGGAATGAGCCTTGCCATCAGGTAACCTACCTTTACAACTACCTCAAACGGCCATGGGAGTGTCAGCGTTGGATCCGTTATGTGGTGGACCACTTCTACGGGAATGAACCGGGTTCGCTCAGCGGAAACGATGACTGCGGTCAGATGTCGGCTTGGTACATCTTCAACTGCATGGGCTTCTACCCGACCGCTCCATCGAGCAATATCTACAACATCGGTTCGCCGGCTCTGGCTGCTGTGACGATGTACCTCGACAACGGCAAACAGGTGAAGGTGACCACCGAAAACTGGTCCAAAGAGAATGTCTATGTTGAAAAGATGTTGCTCAACGGCAAAGAGTACGACAAATCTTACATCACCTACGACGATATTCGCAATGGTGCCGACATTCACTTTGTGATGAGTGCAACCCCGAACAAACAGCGTGCGGTATCGGACGAAAGTGTTCCGCCTTCGCTCTCCAAGGTGGGCGAAACGTTGCATTACCACAAGAAATAGCGGATTCGACAGACGGTAGCCGTGAGGCGAGCCGTTACGGCGATTCGACCCAGTAGATTGGGGTCGTCGATAAGTGCTTTTTGCACAGATAAAAACCAAGGATAGAGGTCGACAGGAGAATTCCTCCTGCCGACTTCTTTATTTTTAGTTGGTTGGGATTGGTTGATTGCGTTGGGGGTGTTTTCGGTTGTTATGATTGCGTATGTGTTGGGGCGTAGAGTTGTTGAGCAGCGTCCCAAATTAGAAGTGATGCGGCCGAAATGTTTCCATTGAGTAGGGTCGGCAGTGCTGAGCGGGAGATGTCCTGGGAAAATTTCAGCCGGTGAAATCGTTGCGTTTTTCGGGGATATTTTGCTAATTTTGTGGACATTTGTTTGACGAATTGCCGAGTCGTCGAAATCATAGAGATTTATCCAGTTGGTTCCTTTCCTAAGGACAAGATCCAGCGATTAAACGGTTATTGGCCGGATCGGTCAAGACCGGATCGATCAGGGGTGTTGGAGCCGGATATGTCCCAACATCAGCAGAGAAAGTGGTGAATCTTTGGATGGCGAAGATCTCGGCTGCCATGAATAAATTATGTCCTCATCTTCCGCCTCGTCGTCGCGTTCCCGCAAACGCCGGATTATCCTGTTTACCCTGTTCGGTGTGGCTGTGGGGGTCAGCGTGACTATCGCTCTGAACCGGGTCTACATGAAGACCTCCTCCAACGAATATTGCATGTCGTGTCATGTGCATGAAGATGCCGATAAAAGTTGGAAATATTCGGTCCACCACAATTCGAAAAGCGGTGTAATCACCGATTGTGCAGCGTGCCACCTCCCGCCGAAAGGAACTGCTGCACATTTCTTTACCAAACTGCGGATGGGAGCCAAAGATATCTGGTCCTACCTGACCAAGGATCCCGCTGAAATCGATTGGGAGAGCAAAGGCCAGCTCGAACACGCACAGACCATTGTTTACAACGAATCGTGCAAGGCGTGCCATCAGGAGATCTCGCCGGTCCGCATCAGCGAAGAGGGATTTAAGGCTCACCTCTATTACAAAAATAACGAAGAACGGCTCGGTTTGCAGTGTATCAGTTGCCACCTCGATGCCGGCCATTACGATCCCAATTACAGCCATGCCCGCATGGAGGGGGTGCCTCAAACGACCCAGACCGGAGAACCCTTTACGACTGCGACCCCGATTACCGTTTTTGAAAGCTTTACGGAGCAGATTCCCGGTACACATGTCTCTTTCCAAATGAAGGCCATTCCGGGCGGCTCTTTCCTGATGGGTAGCCCCGAAGGGGAGCCCTTCCGGCAGAACGATGAGGGCCCGGTCCGCAAAGTGACGCTCTCCCCCTTCTTTATTGGCGAGGCAGAGGTTACGTGGGATATGTATTGGGCTTTTTATGCTGAAACCATGTCTGAAGGGCGTATTCCTCCCTCGGAGGTGTTTGCCAACAACAGTGCCGATCCGAGTGTCGATGCGATCAGTGGTCCGACTCCTCCGTTCGGTATTCCCGATCAGGGTTGGGGCGGTGGGGATCGCCCGGCCATTACGATGACCCATTATGCTGCCGAAACCTTCTGCCAGTGGTTGTCGAAAAAGACCGGCAAACACTACCGTTTGCCGACCGAGGCCGAATGGGAGTATGCTACACGTGGCGGTACACAGACCCCCTATTTCTTCCCGGGTGATCCGAAACGGTTGTCGAACGAAGGGTTCTGGCGTAAAATTTTCAAAGCGGATACGGCGCAGATTGCTCGTTACGTGGTGTATGCGAATGACAACAGGAATCGAACCGAGGAGCCATCGGCCGTTCAAGCCAATCCTTTCGGATTGAAAAATACGCTCGGGAACGTGATGGAATATTGCTCCGATTGGTATGCCCCCGATGCCTATCAGCAGCTCGAGGATGGCGCTGTCGATCCGAAAGGCCCGGCTAAGGGTACGGAACATGTGGTACGCGGTGGCTCCTTCAGTGATGATGCATCGGTGTTGCGTTCGGCGGCACGGTCCCATACCCGTCATGACGAATGGCTCAAAACCGACCCTCAGCAACCTAAAAGTATCTGGTGGTACTCCGACGTTAAGGCGATCGGTTTCCGCGTCGTGTGTGAGTACGATGCCGCTGCAGCTAAGGCTGCCGCAGACAGCTTGTCATCAGGTGCCTCTGTTGTTAAATAAGCACGGTGTGAAACGATCTCTCCGGCAACCCGCACAATTTAGAGTATTTTCTCTGATTTGGTGGATAGGGAGGAATAGGTGTAAGCCTGTCCGGGGCGAGGGAATGCGATAGCTGTATTGAAAAATTTTCGGATGGCAGAGTGAGTATTGCGAACGGATGCTAGTCATCGATGGCAATCGCTTGCGAACCCCGAATTTGAGCAGGCCACCGTTGGGCAGCTGTTTCGTGATAAGGAGCTTGCACGCACTGGGTGCGGAGGGTGATATATTGCCATGCAGTTGCTGTCTGTCCAGCCAACGCGACTGTTTGGGCGCCCGTTCGCCCGCCTGTTCGGTTGCTACGGGAGTGGGGCGTTTGTGATATAAATAAAAGAAAAATTGATGCGGGTGAGAGAAGAGATGCTGGTCTCGTTCGGCTGCCCGAGAATCAATAACATTGCGAAATATGCTTAAACAACTGGCCGGTCAAACGGCTATCTACGGTATCAGCAGTATCGTTTCGCGTCTGCTGAACTATCTGCTGACCCCTTTCCTGACCCGTATCATGACGACAGGAGAGTATGGGGTGATCACCGATATGTATGCGTTGATCCCCTTTGCCATGGTGGTGCTGACCATGGGCATGGAGACCGGCTACTTCCGTTTTGCCGGGAAGGCAGCGAACATCCAGGAGCTGCGCCGGGTCTTCTCAACTACATGGGGTGCAGTCAGTGCCCTGGCTATTCTCTTTGCTGCAGCCGCGTTCCTATTTACGCCGGAGTTGTCGCAGGCGATGGGATATGCCGACTATCCGTCCTACATCCAGATCGTGGCGTTGATTATTGCCCTGGATGTGATTACGGCCATCCCTTATGCCCGTCTGCGGCAAGAGAACAAAGCTAAACTCTTTGTCATCCTACGCACCTTCTCCGTACTGCTGAATGTGGTGCTGGTGGTCTTTTTCTATTCGGCACTGCCGCACCTGGCAGCAAACAGCGGCTGGTGGGCCTCGCTGTATGATCCCGATTATGGTGCCGGATACTATCTGGTTGCCAATCTGATTACCAGCTTTGTGACCCTGTTGCTGCTCTTCCCCTCCTATCGGGATTGTGTGCCGAAAATCGACTGGCGACTGTTGCGAACGATCTTCATCTATTCGTTCCCGTTGTTGGTCAGCGGTGTGGCCGGTGTGGCCAACCAGTTTATCGATCGCCAAATGATCAAATACCTGATGCCCGCCGACGAAGCAATGGATGCCCTGGGTATTTATGGCGCCGTAGCCAAATTGGGGGTGATTCTGCTGCTGTTCATCCAGATGTACCGTTATGCGGCTGAACCCTTCTTCCTCTCCAACTTCAAAAAAGAGGACTTTCTACGGGCCAATGCCGAAGCACTGAAATTTTTTACGATCGCTTCGGTGGGAATCTTTCTGCTGATCATGCTCTTTGTCGATCTGTTCGCGCTCTTTGTGGGGCCGGCCTTCCGACAAGGTATGTTCATCCTGCCCTTGATCCTGTTGGCCAACATCTTCTCCGGCATGACACTGAACCTCAATTTCTGGTATAAACAGACCGGTGAAACCCGTTATGCAATCTGGATCACCGGAACCGGGTTCGTCTTTACAGCACTACTGAACATCTGGCTGGTTCCAGCTCTGGGTTATGTTGGAGCGGCCTGGGGACGTTTCGGTTGTGAAGCGGTGATGCTTGCACTGAGCTATTGGCTCAATACCCAGCACTATCCCACTCCTTACGATGTGCGCCGCATTGGGGCATACTTCCTGCTGGGAGGCGTACTGTACGGGTTCTCCTATTTGACCGGATTGTTGCCCGCCGTGCCAAAATATTTGTTAAATTTGATCCTGTTGATTGCATTTTTTGCAGTCGCCGTCCGTTGGGAGCATATTGATGTGAAGGGTCTTGTACGGTCGGTTTTAAGAAGAGGTTAATCATGAAAGTAAAAGTAATCAATCGGTCGGCATACGACCTTCCACAGTATGAAACCGCACAGGCCGCAGGTCTCGATGTGCGGGCCAATATTACAGAAAGCATCACCCTCGGTCCGCTGGAGCGTGCATTGGTTCCGACCGGGCTCTTTATTGAGCTGCCAGAAGGGTATGAGATGCAGGTGCGTCCGCGTAGCGGTTTGGCTGCCAAACATGGCCTCTCATTGGTCAATGCCCCCGGAACGATCGATCCAGATTATCGGGGCGAAATTAAGGTGATTTTGGTTAACCTGTCGAATACCCCCTATGAGTTGAAACCCGGAGAGCGGGTCGCCCAACTGGTGGTCTCGCAGTTCACCCGAGTGGAGTGGGAGCCGGTCGAAGAGCTGGGCGAAACCGAACGCGGTACCGGTGGATTCGGCTCTACCGGTGTAAAATAGGATGAACGTTTTTGAAACGCTTCCGTTTGCGGAAATCTTTACGTGGGTGCTTAAAAATGGTAAGACTTACACGAAAGAGCGATATTAAGGCATGTATCTGACCTTCTTATTGTGTAGGGAGTTATCCGTTTAAGGATGCGCTTGCTTCTCGGGGTCGTAGTGGATGCCCTGTTTTAGTAGTAGGTTTTGGGGTGTAAGTACCCTATCTCGAAAAATCTAAAAACTTATCATAGCCTCGTAACTTAACAACTCAATAAAAATGCAGTTTAAAGATGTGATCGGACAACAGGAGGTGAAGCAGAAGCTCATCAGTAGCGTCGAACGCGGAAGGGTGAGCCATGCGCAGCTTTTTGTCGGCGATGAAGGGGTCGGGGCGTTGCCGTTGGCCATTGCCTATGCGCAGTATCTGAACTGTCCTCATCGTCATGACGGCGATTCTTGCGGAAAGTGCCCCTCCTGTTATCAGATCGGTCAATTGGCCCATCCAGACCTGCATTTTGTCTTCCCGGTCAATACACCCAAAGGGAAAAGCGGCTCCGAAAAGCCCCTCAGCAGCCGGTTCATGGCGCAGTGGCGGGAACTGGTCTCCTCGACAGGAGGCTATTTTAATGAACAGATGTGGTACGAGGCCATTGATATCGATAACAAGCAGGGAAATATCAGCACCTTTGAGGCGGATGAGATCATTCGCTCCCTCTCGTTCAAATCGTTCGAATCGGAGTACAAGATCGTGCTGATCTGGCTGCCCGAACGGATGAATATTCCGGCTGCCAATAAGTTGCTCAAGATCCTGGAAGAGCCTTGGGACAAAACCCTCTTCTTGATGGTTAGTCAATCTCCGGATAAGCTGTTGCCCACCATCATTTCCCGTACTCAAGGAGTGACGGTACCGGCAATCGATCAAGCCGATCTGGCCGCGTGGCTGATGTCGCATCGAAATCTGGGGGCGGCTGATGCCGATAAGGTGGCTCGTTTGTCGCGAGGCAACCTGTTGGAGGCGGATCGATGCCTGCAGGCGATGTCTTCCGGTGTCGGAAATGAGGCGTTCGATCTGTTTGTTCAGCTGATGCGGCTCAGTTATGAGAATCGGCACATGGAGCTGTTGGAGTGGGCCGAAACGGTGGCCGCAATGGGACGCGAAGAGCAAAAACGGCTGATGATCAATTCAATCCGATTGATACGGGATAGCTATATGATGACGGCTGGCGTTCCCGAGATCTCCTACCTGTTTGGGCGGGAGTACGAGTTCTGCAAAAAGTTTGCACCGTATGTCAACAACAGCAACGTGGAGCGGTTGGTGGCCGAAATGGAGCTGGTGGTCCGTCAGGTGGGACAAAACGGTAACCCCAAATTGATCTTCCCCCACTTTGCCTTGACAGTGAGTAAATTGATCGGTCCGTTGAAGTGATGGCACGTGCAGTATTGTTGACAGGGGGTAATTTGGGCGAGGTGGCGCAAACGTTGGCTACGGCTCGTCGTAAACTGGCCGAACGGGCCGGTCGAGAATTGGCCGCTTCCACGCTCTATGAATCGGAGCCGTGGGGGTTCGAGGCGCCGGAACGTTTCCTGAATCAAGTGTTGGTCTTGGATACACCGCTCGAGCCCGAACAGCTGCTGGACTGTTGTCAACAGATTGAACAAGAGGGCGGACGTGTACGCCCCCAATCACAAACACAAGTTTTGCAAAATGTAGAGGGGCAATCGGTTGCGGATGAGCTGAATCCCCCTTTACGCCAGTATAGCTCCCGAAGTTTGGATATCGATATTCTCTTCTACGGGGATCAGGCGATCGATACGCCTCGATTGCAGATACCCCATCCATTATTGCATCGGCGAGGATTTGTCTTGCGTCCGTTGGCGGAGGTACTGCCCGATTTTGTGCACCCTATTTTACATAAAACGGTAAGCCAACTGCTCGATGAGCTGAAAGAGTAGCAAGGGCTGATATTGGAGATTGGATAGACTCTCTGGCCTGCTGTTGAGAGCGGCCAGAAGGGATTCTATGGCTCTGTATAAGGTGTGGCCGGGTGGATTGGCTCAGGACGTCCAATGATTATGCTAGTCGAAGCATGCAGAAAAAATTAGATGATTCGGCGGGTTCGGGCGTCGGCACGCAAAGACATCGAGCCAAAATCGACTCCCTCCAACAGCACGGCACCTGGGCGTTTCCCCACCTCGAAGCTTCCGGCCCAATCGGTTATGCCGAGGGCTTCGGCTCCGTTCTGTGTAGCCCAACGGATACGCTCATGCAGCGGAATCTCTGGCAGCTGTTTCATCTCTTCGACCAGGGATAAACTCTCGTTAGAGGCCAGGCTATCGGTGCCAAGTGCGATGCGGACCCCTTTCTTCCATAATAATGTTGCGGGCGGATGTGCTCCTTCGATGTAGTCGTTTGACCGGGGACAAAGTACCCAGGTGATCTCTCCCGATGTGAAATGGGCCTCCAGACGCTCTACAACGGCCTCGTCAACAAAGGTGTTGTGGATCAGCAAAAGCTGTTTGTTCGAAGGGGTTGATGCTACGATACGCTCCGCAGGAGAGCCGTAGTGGGCAAAATCGATGGTCACCCCCATGCGCTCGTTACGGTCATGCAATGTGCCGCATCCACAAAAGAGATCGGTTTCGGCTCGGCTCTCCATAAAATGGATCGAGAGCGGGTTCCCCCGTTGGGCCAGATCCCGGAAAAGGGCATCTTGCAACGAATAGGTGGCATGGGGAGTGGGCGAGCAGCTGAGCCCGAGTTGTGAGGCCTTGTCTAAGATACGGTCCATCGGTGAGAAATCGGTACAGCGCAGCCCGAAATACTCAATAAAATTGTGGTAATGGATTTTACTTTTGAGTTTTACTTCGAATGTAGAATCTCCGTTGCAGATATCTCCGACAGCCGTAACCCCCTCCTGAAACATCTTGGCATCCCAATACCGGACAGCCGCTAATCGCTCTTCAGGCGTTGCTTCGTGACGCACGCGGGCCATCCCGTCAGCAAAACCGGCAAAGCCGCTGTGACGGGCGATTTTGCCGCGTAAATAGGAGAGCTCACTATGGCAATGGGCATTGACCATTCCGGGAATGAGTATGCCGTTGAAAAATTCGACCCCTTCGCAGGAGTCGATGGCTTCCCGTGTGGTGATCTCAACCACCCGTCCCTCAGCGTCGAACGAGAGTATCGCCGAGCTCAGAAACCCCTGTGGTGTCCAAAGCAAATGGGAGGAAATCTTTCGTAAGGGTGCCATGTCGTTGTATGGAAAGGTGCGGAATGGAGTAGAAATAACGGGCCTGAACCGAATCTTGGATCTGTTCCGGGGTCGGATAACGGGTGACCCGCAACGAGTCGATCGTTACACTGGTCGTATATTGCCGATTCTCTCTCAGCGTCGTATAGGCCGGGTAGATGTTGAGCCACTGTTTTCCCTTCGTGCCCGGTTTGATGGTAACGTTAGCCGATCCGGCGTTGCGTGTCCCCTTGGTATAGCTGCGGTAGAGATAATTGCTCCGCTTGCCCGCAGAGTCCGTTAGGCATTGCATATATTGTACGTAAGGATTCAGATCCGACGAATCGATCTGATAGATCCATTCAATCTTGTATTCCCCCTCCTCGACCGGTATTTTGATGGTGGGAGAGTCCTGTGCGCGACTCAGACGGGTGTAACGTCGCGGTTTCAACTCACTGTACACCTCCTTTTTGTAGAGCTCCGACGCAATGCGATTCATCGTATCACGCAGCGCAACCGCATCGATCCAAGGTCGCCCCTTGGCTTGTAGCGTATCCAGAGCTGCCTGCAGAACATCACTGAACTTTAAACTTTTGCGTTTGGTGAGCCCTTCGATCGTGTACATGAAGTCTTCGGGAGTGTACCCGTAATGTTCAAAAATCGGGGTATAAACATCCATCGAATCTTGTTCGAATTCATAGGTGGCGTACGAGTCCCAATAGGCATTGGCCAGATATAGATCGCCGACAATGGATACCAACGTGATGTCCGGAATGTTTTTTGGCTTGTTGCACGAGA